>Ga0272440_1001155_pt1 | contig 21982 bp, 19 predicted proteins | sample SSMMMBAug17_FD_192440 | JGI IMG/M metagenome (GOLD analysis project Ga0272440, IMG submission 192440) | Marine sediment archaeal communities from Little Sippewissett salt marsh, Falmouth, MA, United States - SSM-MMB-Aug17 | ecosystem: Environmental > Aquatic > Marine > Wetlands > Sediment ...
AACCGGTTTGTGGTAACTGATGGGCACCAGGTTCTCTGGACATTGGCCATTGTGAAACCCATTGCTTTTCATAAAGATGATATTCGGGTAAAGTAAATGTGCAGTGGATTTCTGATGTATTTTTTCGAGAGCATTGAACAGAAGCATGAGCTGAAACGTCAAGAGAAAAAACAAAGACAGGCGGAATAAGTAAAAGAATTGTGTTTATCAAAGTTTTCAACGAAAAAAGAGGCATAAAAAATATCCTTATATATAAGTTTTCATAAAAAAATCTTGAATTTTTTTCGATTTATGGCTATGAATCAAAAAATAGCCAATATTAAAAAAAATTTTTTTTATAATTGAATTTGAAAAAGGCTATATCTTTTTTGTTAAATAATTCCCTATTTTAAAAAAAACAATCATTTTTTTTTTATTTGAGTGTCAGTTTTTCCGAAAAATTGTGTCTATTATTTCAAATGGCATTTACATTGCAAAAAGCATTTGAATTAATTTTGTGTTTTTCAATTTATTAATTTTATTTAATTATGATCAGGAGGAAAAATGACACTAACAAAAAATCATATTGTAACGACAATCAGTAAAGATGTTGGATTTACCAAAAAGGATTCAGTAACACTTGTTGAATCATTACTGGAACTTATGAAAAAAACGCTGGAAGCCGGTGAAGATGTTCTTATTTCGGGGTTTGGTAAGTTTTGCATTAAGACAAAAAATTCACGTAAGGGTAGAAATCCTGCAACCGGCGAACCAATGACCCTAAAAGCGAGAAAAGTTGTAACATTCAAATGTTCAGGCAAACTCAGAGAAAAAATCTGCTGTGCTTGAGTCAACAGAAGGCTTTAAATAATTGGACAAATTTATGTTCAACTATTTATCTAACCTTAACATATTTTGGGGTTGCAATAGCTCTATGTGTTGCATCTCCAATGTATATTCAAGCAACGCCATTTGAAATCAAAGATCTTCATGCCAATCGCATCGGTATTTACCATGAAAGCTATGCTTTATTGATCGGTGTTCAAGACTATACAGGATATTGGCATGATCTGGATAATGTTCCAGGTGATATTCAGCGTATCGAAGCCACCTTGATGCAAGAGCATTTTCACTTGAGTACATTTTTAAATCCGACTGGAGCCGATTTAAAAAAACAAATCCAGGATTTTTTTCGAAAAAAAGGGCAAAATACAGATGATAGAATTCTGCTTTTCTTTTCAGGTCATGGATATACATATAAAAAGAACAGGAAAGCTTATTTGATTCCAACAGATGCTCCCAATCCTATTGCCAAAACATCGCAATTGTTGAAAACAGCATTATGCGTGTCAGATATTATTCAATGGGCTGAAAAAATAAAATCACGACATGTGCTGTTAATGTTTGATAGTTGTTTTTCAAATCGCGTTTTTAACCGGCGTGCAAAAACAACCTTGCCTAATGATATTTCATCCGTTACCTTGATGCCTGTTCAACAGTTTATTGTGGCGGGGATAGAAGGTAATAAGCTACCGAAAGAAAGCATGTTTGTTGATTCATTTATCAGAGGAATTGCGGGGCAGGCCGATCTTAATGATGATCAATATGTAACTGCTACTGAATTGTCTATATATTCCAATGAAATGATTATCAATTCCGGTTACGATCAGACGCCAAGATATGGAAAAATCAATGGAATGGGAGATTTTGTTTTCCAGGTGTCAAGCAATGGTATGATGCGTAAAGAAAAAATTGGAGATCAATTTGAAGCATATTTAACAGTATCTTCCACTCAACCGGCTGAAGTTTTTTTAAACGGTTGGAATATTGGTAAAACACCTTTGGAGAAATTTCCAGCGACACCAGACAGGTATCGATTATGGGTCAAACAAAAAGGCTATTTACCCTATTCTATCTGGCTGGATATCAATTATCATTACCACTATTACATTGATGCCATCATGAATCGCGTCAAAATTCCCAAAAGTATGGTTTTTATCCATACACAACCAGATAATGCTAACGTTGGAATTAAAAATATTGCTAAGAATTTTTATCAAGGAATTCCTTTGGAATCAGGCTCTTATGAAATAGAGGTCAAGTCGAGAGGTTATGAACCTCATTATCAAAGAGTCGATGTCAATGGTAATGAAGATGTATATTTGGATATTCGATTGGAAAAAATGCCTGAAATTGAACAGGAACTTGAAAATAGTATTGGAATGAAATTCATACTTATTTACCCGGAAAGTTTCATGATGGGAAGTCCTGAAGCTGAAAAGGAAAGAGACGCTGATGAAATGACTCATCGAGTGACCATTACACGTCCTTTTTACATTGGACAGACAGAAGTTACCCAAAAGCAGTGGAAAAAAGTCATGGGAGAAAATCCATCTTTTTTTTGGAACTGTGGTGGGGACTGTCCGGTAGAAAATGTTGCGTATGAAAGCAGTCTGTTATTTATTGATCGGTTAAATAAACTCGAAGAAACAGATACGTATCGTTTACCGACTGAGGCTGAATGGGAATTTTCCTGCCGTGCAGGAACTCAAACTCCTTTGTATTCAGGTCTTATGACAGTTAATGCCAAAGGCAATTCTCCAGAATTGGATGAAGTTGGCTGGTATATCAATAATAATTGTATTGAATATGCTACCCGATGGCCCAGTAATGAATATGAATGTATTTCAAAAGGGACTCATCCAGTGGCATTAAAAAAACCAAATGCATGGAATTTATTTGATATGCATGGTAATGTTTATGAATGGTGTATGGATATTTATCACAAAGATGCCTATCAAAAACATGCGGAAAAAGACCCGATTTATATGGATGAAGGGCCGGGATATGTTGTTCGCGGCGGTAGTTGGACCCATTATCCCAGGCTTGCCAGGTCCGCAAATCGGGACTATTTCCTTGAAAACAAGGCTTCAAATTATATTGGTTTGCGTCTTGTAAAAGAACCATAAAATGAAGAAATAAGAGATCGATAATGGCAAAACTTAAATACAAAGCGCATGAGATACAGCAGGAATGGTGCAAAGGATGTGGCATTTGCGTTCATTTTTGTCCCAAAAACGTTCTGGAATTAAATGAGCAAAATAAAGTTTTTGTTGCATATCCGGAAAAATGTATTGCCTGTCGAATGTGTGAACTCAGGTGTCCGGATTTAGCTATTGAAGTCATTGTGGAAAGAAGCAATGATTGATAAAATGAACGCTGTACGATTATTTGTTTTGAAACTAAATCTTGACAATTTTTCATTGTTCCAGGAGAGGAATCATGACGCAAAATATTAAATTTATTCAGGGAAATGAAGTCTGTGTTGAAGCTTCTCTTTATGCAGGATTGGACTTTTATGCAGGTTACCCCATTACCCCCTCAACAGAAATTGCAGAACATTTGGCAAAAAAGCTTCCCCAACTAAATGGAACATTTATTCAAATGGAAGATGAAATTGCATCTATTTGTGCGGTTATTGGGGCGTCGTTGACCGGTCATAAAGCAATGACAGCAACCAGTGGACCTGGTTTTTCTTTGATGCAGGAAGGCTTGGGCTATGCCATAATGGCGGAAATTCCCTGTGTTATTGTTGATGTACAGCGGGGTGGCCCATCAACAGGTTTACCCACAAATGTTTCTCAAGGTGATGTATTTCAGGCTCAATGGGGAACCCATGGTGATCATGCCATCATTGCCATGACAGCATCGAATCATCAAGATCTTTTTGAAATAACAGTTGATGCTTTTAATCTGGCAGAAACATACAGAACACCAGTGATTCTTTTGATGGATGAAGTTATTGGTCATATGCGTGAGCGCGTGTTTATCCCTAAATCCGGTGAACTTCCCCTTGTTGAGCGATTAAAAACGTCTTTTAAGTCAGGAGAGGATTATCATCCTTATTTGCCCCGTGAAGATGGCCGATTGCCCATGTCTGATTTTGGAAGTATACACCGATATAATGTTACTGGGCTCGCACATGATATGTGGGGATTTCCTTCAAATAATCCAGCCATTGTTAGCGGTTTAATGCATCATTTGATTGATAAAATCAATAACAACGTCCATGAAATTTCACGTTATAAGGAATATTATATGGATGATGCATCTATTGTTCTCATTTCTTATGGCTGTTCAGCACGATCTGCCAGACATGTTGTTGAAAATCGTAGAAAACGAGGTGAAAAGCTTGGAATGATAGAACTTCAGACCCTGTGGCCTTTTCCAGTGCATTTGATTCGAAATCGATGTGCAGATGCACGTTATATTGTTGTTGTCGAACAAAACATGGGGCAACTGGTTCATCTGGTAAAAATGAATGCGCCGCGTCCAGATAAAGTTTTTTTGTGTAATCGTATTGATGGCGTGTTTATTTCACCTACAGATATTCGAAATGTATTGAGAGTTATTCAGGGGAGAGGGGTTTAATATATGTCTATAAAACAATTTATTCGCGAACGTTTTTTTCCCCATATCTGGTGTCAGGGATGTGGTCATGGAATTGTTTTAAATGCAATGTTGCAGGCCATAGCTTCATTAGGAATCAGCAAAAATGAAATCGTTATGGTTTCGGGAATAGGATGTTCTGCCAGAATATCAGGTTATGTCGATTTCCATACACTTCATACTTTACATGGCCGTGCACTTGCGTTTGCAACAGGTGTAAAAATGAGCCTGCCAGAATTGAATGTTATTGTTCCTATGGGCGATGGTGATGCTCTTGCCATTGGTGGAAATCACTTTATCCATGCCGCTCGAAGAAATATTGATATGACAGCTATTGTTATGAATAACCGAATTTATGGAATGACTGGTGGTCAGTTTTCGCCGTTGACCGGTTATGGTATGAAGGCAACAACCGCACCTTATAAAAATATTGATCATGATTTTGATACTGTGGAACTTTCCAAAGCTGCGGGCGCTTCATATGTTGCAAGAACAACAACGTATCACGTAAAACAACTCACTGAAATGATAAAAGATGCAATACTTCATGAAGGTTTCTCTGTTGTTGAGGTTCTTTCTCAATGCCCAACTAATTTTGGGCGTCGAAATAAAATGGGTGGTGCTATTGAAATGATGGAATCGTATAAATCGCTCACCACACCTATTGGATCAAAGGCCAAGCAAGAAAATCCTGATTTGATTGAAAGAGGTGTTTTTGTCCAAAAAGAGTTGCCTGAATATTGCAGTGAGTATCGATCAATCATAGAAAAAATTAATAAGGGCACATAAAAATGAGCAGAATGCGTTTTGTATTTTCAGGTTCCGGAGGGCAAGGGGTTATTACAGCAGCAATTATTCTTTCTGAAGCAGCTGTAATGTATGAAAACCTGATTGCTGTGCAGGCTCAATCGTATGGGCCTGAAGCTCGAGGTGGCGCAACACGATCAGATATCATTATTGACGATCAAGAAATTCTTTTCCCAAAGGTCACACAACCTAATTTTCTGGTCTGTCTGACGCAGGAAGCCTACCATAAATTTTCACCCATTGTTCGACCCGGTGGAACACTTTTATCTGATCCCCATTTCGTATCCATTCATAAAAAATCAGATGCCAGGCAGATTCAGCTTCAGCTGTATGACTCCATTATGGATGAAATTAAAAAGCCAATTGTCTTGAATATCTGCATGTTGGGTGCTGTCATAGCGCTTACACAGATCGTTCAAAAAGATTCAATTCTCAATGTCCTTGAAAAACGTATTCCTAATGAATTTATTGAAATGAATAAAAAAGCCTTGGACCTTGGAATTGCAATGGGTGAATCTAAACGCCTATAACCATTGAATTGTATTGAAGAAACATTATTTAATTAATGTCGCTATTGATTTGATTCTTTCTTTTTTTTTTCAAGTAAAAAACTTTATATGTATTTGTGGGGCATTAAATGTTATTAGTTTTTTTATTGTCGAAAGATCAGATCAGAAAAAATGTTATGATCATCCAACTTTGCTTTTTTCCAATCATATGATGTAAAAGTCTGTGATTGTCCGTATCACTCCTTGCGAAATATACAAAACCAAAAAAGTTGGATGATCATAATAATAATTAAATTTGGGAACATTTATGAATCCCCGTAATTTCAAAATTCTTATTGTTGACGATGATCCTTTGAATTTAGAGATTCTGGAAGAAATATTATCAGAAAATTATATTGTGAAAACCGAATCATCGGGTGAAGATGCAATCAGAGTTCTTCCGGAATTTAACCCTGATTTGCTATTATTAGATATTATGATGCCAGGTCTTGATGGTTATGACGTATGTCGAAAAATTAGAGCCAATCTACGATATCATTTTTTAAAAATTATTTTAGTTTCAGGAAAATCTTTGCTTGATGAGCGTTTGGAGGGATATAATGCAGGAGCAGATGATTATATTACAAAACCTTTTATTGATGAAGAATTGGAAGCTAAAGTTAAAGTTTTTTTAAGATTAAAAAGGTCTGAAGAAATTGATCAAATAAAAAGTGACCTTTTGAGAGTGTTTTCGCACGAGACACGAACTCCTCTTAATGGTATTTTGCTATCAACAGAGCTTTTACGTTCAGATGATACGCTTGGAGATGAAGCTAAAGCATATATTCAGGTTATTGAGGAAAGTGGACGACGACTGTTGGAATTTGTAAAAAAGACAACGCTGCTTTGTGATATAAAAAATGGTATGACCATTGAAAAAAGCATGCATTCATTAGATGCTTATGTAAAAATGGCAATAAAAACAGTCCAAAAAGATGCAAAAATAAAAAATGTTACTATTCAGACTGATGATTCTGATGTGCAGTTAATGGCTGACTGGCGAATGCTGATTAAAGTTTTCAAATATATTATTGAAAATGCGATAAAATTTTCACCACCAGGCGGACAGGTTTTTATTGAAAAAACAATATTGGAACGATCATGTGAAATCCGAATTATTGATCATGGTCAGGGAATTGAATCCGATTGGATGAATAAAATTTTTGATGAATTTGCGGTTCGAAATGTTATGCATCACCAGAAAGGTTTAGGTCTTAGTCTGGCTATTGCCAGGTATGTGATTGAAATGCATAATGGAACTATTCATGCTGAAAGTGAACAATCATCAAAAACAACATTTATTATTCGTTTGCCTATAGAGCATTGATTTTCAAATATTTTGTCACACAAAAATAAGTGATTTTGGCTTTACTAATTGACAAGCCAATTTTGTTGTACTAATAAATAGGGTTGATAATAGAAAGCTGATGGAGGCATTGATGATCAAACAATACTTAAAAATTTTAATGGTGGTAACCATCATTCTGATTCCTTCCATAACAATTGCAGATTCCACATTGGATCAGATCAGAACATTACTTGAAAAAAGACAACTCAAAGAAGCTCTAAAACAGGTAGACACGTTTTTAGGAGCAAATCAAAAACAACCAGAGGCTCTATTTTTAAGGGGCCTTATTCTTTTTGAGTCTGGCAGAATTGATGAATCTATTGATGTTTTTAAGCTACTGACTCAAGAATACCCCTTAAAACCAGAACTTTATAACAATCTTGCTGTTTCTTACGCTGTAAAAGGGGATTATTATCATGCAAGGGATGCTTTAAAAAAAGCGATTGAAATTTATCCTGGATATACAAAAGCGCATGAAAATCTGGGTGATATTTATATGAATATCGCTCGTCAGTCGTATGAAAAAGCCCTTCAATTGGATCCTGATAAAAAATCCATACATAAAAAGTTAAATCATATTAATAATTTGCCTATAATGCAGGGAAATCCACAAAAAACAGTCTCTGCAAATGAACAAATTCACCAAAGAGCGGTTCGTAGGCCGGCAGAGATCAGAGCGGCGATGCCCAGAGCAACAGAAATTCATAATCCGCCAGAAACATCGGCCCCTCGTAAAATACAGGCTGAAAATATTGCTCGCGCTGAAGCCCAAAAAATGGTTCAAAATGTCATTAAAGCAGAAGTTCAAAAAATTGGTAAACCAACGACTCAAAAAACAAAGCCTTCTATGGCTGTTCATATGGATAATGTAAAGACAGAAAATAGTCCGTGTACAACATGGGATAGCCATCCAGAACTTAAAGTAATTGAAGAAAACGCTATTATTAACGCATTAAAGACTTGGGCCTCTGTATGGTCCAGAAAAGACCTTAAAGCTTATTTGTCAATGTATGCACCTGATTTTAAACCAGCGCATAATATGAGTCGTAAGAGATGGGAACGTCAACGAAAAAGAAGACTTAATAAAGAGTATATCAATGTAACCATTGCTAATCCTCAAATTATATTTGTAACTTGTTCTTTAGCGCGCGCAACTTTTGATCAATTCTATTCTTCCGGTAATTATGAAGATCACACCAAAAAATTGATTTTGTTTAAAAAGGTTGGTACTGAATGGCGCATTATTAAAGAAAACGCTGTCTCACGATAATGATAGAGAACAACCATATTCCGGATCATATTAAAAAAATTCATCTCATTGCTGTGTGTGGTACAGGTATGGGTGCTCTGGCGTGCATGCTTAAAGATTTGGGATTTGAAATCACAGGTTCTGATCAAAATGTTTACCCCCCTATGAGCACTTTTTTGGAAGAAAAAGGCGTATCAATATTAAAAGGCTTTTCTCCTGACCATATATCAGACAATCTTGATTTGGTTATTGTAGGTAATACAATTTCTCGTGCTAACGCTGAAGTTTGCGCTATGATGGAAAAATCAATTGCCTTTTGTTCGATGCCTCAAGCGATTCAGCATTTTTTTGAACAAAAAAAATTGTTACTCATTTCTGGAACCCACGGTAAAACGACCACATCGTCATTATTGGCCTGGATATTAAAACACGCCAATCTAGACCCTTCATTTTTTATTGGTGGAATTGTTCAAAATTTTTCAAGTAACTATTGTATCGGTGAAGGGCCTTATATGGTTATTGAAGGCGATGAATATGACACTGCCTTTTTTGATAAAGGTCCAAAATTTCTTCATTACCACCCCACACATGTTATTTTGACCAGCATTGAATTTGACCATGCGGATATTTACCGAGATTTGGATCATGTCAGGCAGGCTTTTACAAGGCTGATTAGTGGGCTTTCTAAAGATAGTTTACTGATCGCTTATGGGCCCAATGAAAATGTGCAACAAATTTTGAATGAATGTTCATGCAGATATGAAACGTATGGTGCAGACACATCAGAATGGAAAATTCAATCGATTCAATCTCACTCGGAATGGACTGTATTTGATGTGTATTATAAAAATGAATGGTTTTATCAATTTAAAACCAGGCTGATGGGAACACATAATTTATCAAATATTCTTTCAATTATTGCAGTTGCCCATGATTTGGGGCTCAAAGCTGTTGATATCGCTTCTGGTCTTGAAACATTCAAAGGCATTAAAAGACGTCAGGAAATAAGAGGCATTAAAAATAATGTCACAGTAATGGATGATTTTGCTCATCATCCAACAGCCGTGTTTGAAACCCTTTGCGCTGTGAAGCCATTTTACAGTGAAGGACGAATTATTGCCATTTTTGAGCCCAGGACAAATTCCAGTCGACGCCGGGTATTTCAAGATATTTATCCGGATGCGTTCAAACCTGCGGATATTGTGTGTGTTAGAGAGGCTCCGCTCCTTGAAAAAATTCCTGAAAGTGAAAGGTTTTCATCCGCTCAACTGGTAGAAAACATAAAAAAGAATGGGCAAGATGCTCATTACTTTGAAACAACAGAACAAATTATTGATTTTGTATCACAAGTTACCCTTCCTAACGATCTTGTTATTGTTATGTCAAATGGAGGATTTGATAATATTCATGATCGTCTTCTTGATCGATTGGATGCTTGATCATTGTAAGGCATCCATCAAATTCAATCGTAATGGTTCATATGACTGATCTATTAATTGACAAACCACATCAGGAATGTCATTGGGGAATTTTGCTTGACCATCAATTTCAGAAGGTTTTTTACCTCTTCCAACCCATATAGTCTTCATTTTTAATGATGTTGCAGTTTGAAGATTATCCAAACTGTCATCAACCATCATACATTGGTCTCCATTAATGTTATAACGATTCATAATCAATTGATAACCGAAGGAATCTGGTTTTGGAGAAAGATTCATCTCTCGGATATCAATTATATCTTCAAAGCAATTGGTCAGTCTTAAAACCGATAAAACTTTTTTGGCATAATATCGACAACTGTTTGTAAATAATATTTTGGGTATTGAAATGGATATCAGTTGATCATTCAATTTGGGATTTGGCTGAATTTTTTTTTGAATATCTATATCATGGATATAATGCAAAAAATCTTCAGCAATAACATCGTGATGTTTTATCAAACCAATTAATGTCAAACCATATTTTTTCCAATAGAAATCTCTAAGCTCATTGGCCCTGGATCGTGAGACGCAAAGAGTGGATTGAATATATTGAGAAATCCTGAGTCCCATTAATGAAAACAATTCATTTTCTTGAGGATACAACGTACAGTCCAGATCTACAAGCAGCAATTTCATTGGTCAAGAAGATCCCTGGCAAAAAGATTGAGCTTCAAATTTATCCTGTTTGGGCATATTTTGATCTAACCAAATCATAATTTTGTCAATTTCAGATTTTATTTCTTGAAATGCTTTTCCTCGATGGCTGACTTCATTTTTTTCTTGAGTCGTCATTTGGGCAAAGGTTTTATTTTTGGGAGGATAAAAAAAGACAGGATCATAGCCAAATCCGGACAATCCAACAGGTGTTTCGGTTATGATGCCTTCACATTTAGCCTCATATGTAAGCGCTGGGCCTGTTGGAATGGCAATTGATATGACACATTGAAAAGCAGCTTTCCGGTTTTTAATATTTTTCATTTGTTCAAGGAGTTTAAAACAATTTTGTTCATCAGTTGCATTTTTTCCTGCATATCGTGCTGAATATATTCCAGGAGCACCATCAAGCGCCTCTACCAGCAAGCCCGAATCATCTGCAATGGCTGGTAATCCAAGTACTCTGGATGTAAAACTTGCTTTTTTGTAAGCATTATCATCAAATGTCTCCCCATCTTCAATAACTGGTGGGATAGGGCCAAAGTCGCTTAAATTTTTTATAATGACAGGACTGCCTTTTAAAAGCGTTTTCATCTCATCTGTTTTGCCATCATTATATGTGGCAAGAACCAATGTTGTGTGCATTATTTGATCTCCAGTCTAAGGTCTAAGGTTAACTATTTTTTAATGATATGAATATCTTATTAAAATATTGAGAAGCTTCAGGAGGAACTGATGTTAAATTTACACGAGAACAGGCTTGATCATTCAGGTTTTTTTCTTCGACCACTTTTCCATAAATTTCATTGGTGATTTCTTTTTGTTGATCATCATAAATTGATATTTTGATGTTTGAAAGACGTTCTGTTTTAACTTCAGATTGAAGCACAATTTCTAAATCTGCTATTTGAATAATTTTACCGGCATGTTTTTCAACGCCAGCATGTTTACCTTCAAGAATAGTAAATGAAGTAATCAATGGTTCCGGTAAATCAAAAAATTCAACATTTTGTTTTTCTGGCAGATAAATATTATAATGACCGCCAATTCCTCCAATCTCATATATGGTAATGGGTTGTTTGACACCCTTTGGCATAACCTGAAGTTGATCATCAATGCGAATCTTCCCGTTACAGTCATTGATCGTTGCTTCTGAAACAAGTATTTGTCCGCCTACAGTGTATGATTCAATTCTAGATGTTAAATTGACGTTGCTTCCAATCACCCCATATTTGGATCGTTTTTCAGAACCAATATTTCCGACAACCACTTCTCCGGTATTGATGCCAATGCCCATACAGACTTCAGGATAGCCAGATTCAAGATTTTTTTTGTTGACTTTTTCCATAGATAACTGCATTTCGATTGCACAGGCTACAGCTCGCATGGCATCATCTTTTTGGAAAACAGGGGCGCCAAAAATAACGAGGATGGCATCACCAATAAATTCATCAATGGTTCCCTGATATTTAAGAATGATATCAGTCATAGCTTTAAGATAAATATTAATGATAGCCAGGACATCTTCAGGCGGCAAGCGTTCTCCAATGGATGTAAAACCTCGGAGATCAGTCATCATGATGGTAACTTTGCGTTTTTCTCCACCTAATTCAAGACCTTCTGGTGTGTTTAAAATGCTTTCAACAATATCGTCAGAAAGATAGCGACCAAATGTTTTTTTGATGAATTGATTTCGAATTTCTAGTTCAGCACTTTGTTCTTCAACGCGACGATAAGCAGCATCACGTTGAAGCATATTGATATAAGCCTGGGAATGGTATCTTATTCTGGCGATCAATTCGATTTTATCTGGTGGTTTAACCATGTAATCATTAGCACCCAATGCAAAAGCATCAGCCTTTACTTTTGCATCTTCCTGGCCAGATAGGACGATTAAAGGAGTTTGTTTTGAAAATGAATTCATTCGATAGTAACGAACCATTTGAAGTCCATCAACATCTGGCATGGTTAAATCCTGAAGAATAACTGTAGGAGACACATGGTTAGCTTTATGAATGGCCTGACGGGCATGCTGACAGTAATGAAACTCTATATCTCTCTCTTCTTTGAGCATACTGCCAATCATCTTGCCAATAAAAGGTTGGTCATCAACCAACAAGACTGTAATTTGAGCATTATTGTCAAGATCAAGATCATATTTATCATGCGTATTACTTTTCATGGTTCAAACTTCCACGCTATCGCTTTTTTTTTTGACTTACTTTATGAATATTATGTTTATCGTATTCATGTTTTTTTTTCAAGTTGCTTATTTATGATAAAACGAGAAGAGAATTTTTTTTTAGTAAATTCAACATGATGATTGACAAGAATACATTCATTTTATTATAATACAATTAACATATTATTATTACTTAAAATTTATTAACTCATCCATGAGTTGATTTGTGAAAGGAAACCTTAGATGAGAAAACAAATGATACCCCTGGTATTTGTTTTTATTATAAGTTCAATAATTATTTTATTTTTTGGATGTACATCGAAATTTCCAGATAATGAAATATTAACATTTGATCTTGAGAAAGGTTTGAATTGGCGACCTTTGAAAGACAGTTTGTATGTGAATGATGTTTTTAGTCTAACTGATGCTTATATTACAAAAAGTTCAGTTGCTTGTAGTGAAACTTGTGAATGTATCCTTGAGTTCAGAGCCAGACTTAGATCCATTGATACTGTTTTTTATTCTTATCAATATAAAGGTTTGTATCATGAAATACCTGAATGGGGGCTTGCCAATCAAAATGCCTGGATGAAAATTAATCCAGGCAGATTTTATGAGGTCAGGGGAAAAGCATTTTATGATCTTTATGAAACCGGTTGGAAAGTTCGTCAGTTTGATGCACCCATTCTCAATGAGAATAAAGAAAAAATTTCAAAATTTTATATTCCAAAAATAGTGTTAAAAGATAAGATGATTTTGTTTGATGACAGTAAATAGCGGAGGGCCTAAGAGATACCCATTCAAAATATTCTTCAGCTTTAATACAGATATTAATTGATTTGAATCACTATCACATTAATCCTTTGGACAAAAATGATTATATTATACGCAATTGTTTGATGAGGTATTACTTTTTCAATTTTTTGATTCATTTCTTGAAAAAAGTGTTACAGAATTAGATGTATTTTTTAGAACAAAATTTGTTGAAAAATATTGGGGGCAGTCCGACAAGTCGGATACGTCTGATCTTCAGACTTGTTGACTTGTCGGATTGGGGACGTTATCGTCGAGAAATCTTTATTATCATTACGTTTCAAAAGGCTGATTTTCTAACAGTGTCCAAATACCACATGGGCAGGCAGACGCACAAAAACCGCAGCCTATACATTGCTCAGGGTTGACAACCATTTCAAACCCATATTCATTTTGTGCTGCTTGTCTGGATATGGCATGCTGTGGGCAAATTTCTACACAAATACTACAATCTTTGCATGATCCACATGATGCACAGGCAGCACCGCATTCAGTAACATCATTGAAATCGATCATTCGGGGATCATAGTAGGTCAATTTTATTCTTGAGCGATCTACTGGTTTCAATTCTGTCTGTTTTGGACGTTTGCCTTCAAATATTTGAATAATAGCATTGGCTGCTGTTCGACCAGCACCAATGGCATCAGTTAATAAACCCGGGCGGACAACATCTCCCACAGCAAAAAAATTGGGATCAGATGTCTGATAAATATCATTTACTTGAATAAAACCCCGATCAATTTGAATGGATTCGGGCAAGAAACTGAGATCTGGTTGATCGCCAATACTGATTATGACAGTATCAGCAGGAAGTATTTCTCCTGATTTCAGATGAACACCACGTTTTGAAATTTTATCTGTAAAACATGGCCATTGAAATCTTGCGCCTGCAGCTTCTGCAGCATCTCGTTCAGCACCAAATGAAGCTGGTTCCTGAATATCAATTAATAATACATCTTTGGCACCAACACGAAAGGCTTCTGTAGCAACATCACACCCAACATTGCCTGCGCCAATGATCACCACATTATTACCAGCTTTTGCTTTTCCTTTTTTGGTGTTTCGCAAGAAATCCAGTGCAGGAATTAAATGCTCTTTTCCAGGAATGGGAGGAATTTTTGGGTTTTGAGCACCTGAGGCAATAATGACAAAATCGTAGTCTGAGGCCAGTCTGTCTGTTTCTTCGCGGGTTAAATTTTGCTGAAGATGCACATGGGGTAAAATCTGATTGATTCGTTCTATCTCTGTATCAAGGATATCTTTTGGAATACGTGTGTTTGGGATAACAGATGAAAGCTTTCCTCCCAAACGTTCATTGCGATCATATACAACCGCTTCATGACCTTTTTGGCGAAGCTGCCATGCAACTGAAATTCCAGCAACACCGCCACCAATGACGGCCACACGTTTTCCTGAGAGTTTTGGTAAATCTTGAGGTTTTGCCTGAATACTTTGTTTTCCAAGCACTTGAATATTGATCGGTTTCATTCCTTGTTCATTGCGTGTGCATCCTTGCATGCATAAATTGGGACATAAATAGCCACAAACTGTTGCAGGAAAGGGGGTATAAGCCAATGCCAGGTCAATAGCTTCATCAATACGACCTTCACGAACCAAACGCCATCGGTCATGAACAGGGATACCAGTTGGACAGGATGCCTGACAGGGAGGTACATATTTTCGATTTTCCCAAACAGGCACCCATCTGCGTAGATTTCCTGAAGGAAGCAGAGGAATAGGACTGATATCAGCGGTCAACAAATCACCAACCAATCCATCTTTTCCCAGCTCTTTATCCCAGACATTTAAATGAAAATCGGACATTGATTGTCTGGCATGGGTGATACGTTCTTGAGGAGTACGCGCTTTAATCAATTGCCATTGATCACGAATGAATAGCTGATCCAACAATTCTATGCGGTTAATTTTTTCCAGATATATTGACAATCCATCGGTCAGCCATTGCCAGTCTTCATCAGAAATGGGAACCAGTCGTGCATCAGAATGGCTATATCCTTTATGGGGGCCGCGAAAAAATATTTTTCCACCAACCATGCCTACACAAGGACGATATCCTAAAATATTGTCTGGATTTTGAGCATTGAGGCCACAAACCACAGCAGTACCACCGGCCATAAATTCAGCAAAATAATCCCCGCACGAGCCCAATACCCATAATTCAGGTTGATCAAAACGAGGATTAAATTTGGTCATGGTCATCCCACGCGAACCAATATTGCCTTCAATATAAACTTTTCCCTGAGCCATTGCATTACAAGAGCCATTGCCTGCATTGCCATGAACAATAATGGTTGCACCGGCATTTAACCAACCAACGTCATCAGAAACTGGCCCCATAACCTCAATAGAGGTATTGGGAAAACCCATTGCACCGGTTCGCTGACCGGCTGATCCTGTAATTCTCAGATTAATTGAATCATCACCAGCTATCCATAATCGGCCACCAATGCCGTGCTGACCAAAAGCACGAATTTCAATACGCCGATGTCCTTCAGCCACATTTCGTTGAATACGTTCTTCAAGCAATCTGGATTCCAGACGATGACCATTTTCTTTTCCCCAAATGGAAAACCCAAAAAATGTAAACTCCTTATCCTTACTCATAATACCACCATTACGTCACATATTTAATGTTCAAGGCTTCAGCAGCATGGTAATCATCAATTCCCAATGCATCGGACATACCAATGGGCAGAGAGGTTGAACGCCCCAGCGGTGCAACAATTTTTTTCAATTCTGTATCAAAACTTAAAAAAACATCCACCACTCGTTCTGCCACTTTTTCAGGATCAAGGCGTCTGTAAAGGCGAGGATCCTGGCTGGTAATACCTTTTGGACATTGTCCAATATTGCAAATATTGCATCGATCAGTTTCAGATCCCAGGCAACCGGCTGCTGCTTGCATGATATATTTACCTGTGCTGACAACACTGGCTCCTAGCATAATCAAGGATGCGGCATTTGCTGCAAGATTACCGCGTTTACCAATACCACCTGCTGCAATCAAGGGAATTTCATTTTGCTGCCCCACTTTTACCAGATTTAGATAACATTCCCGAATATTACTGGCAATGGGATGTCCCATATGGTTCATGGAAACATTATAAGCAGCACCTGTACCACCATCTTCACCATCAATAGACAATCCTGCGGCATAAGGATTGCGTGTCAGATTGTTCAATACCGACAATGCTGTTGAACTGGCTGATATTTTCGGATACACAGGAACCCTGAATCCCCAGGCCATTGACATGGATTGAATCATTTTAGCAACCGATTCTTCAATGGAATACATAGTCTGATGAGTAGGAGGGCTTGGAAGGCTTATTTGTTCTGGTACACCGCGAATGGCAGCAATTAATTTATTGACCTTATTCCACATCAGTAATCCGCCATCACCAGGCTTTGCGCCCTGGCCATATTTAATTTCAATGGCACAGGGATCTTCTTTCATATGGGGCAATGCATGAATAATTTCATCCCATCCAAAATAACCACTGGCAACTTGAAGAATAACATATTTCAAAAAACGAGATCGAAGTAATCGAGGCGGGCAACCACCTTCACCTGTACACATTCGTACCGGCATGTTCAGTTCTTCATTTAAATAAGCAACCCCCATCTGAAGACCTTCCCACATGGTAGGCGATAAGGCCCCAAAAGACATGGCACCAATCATCAAAGGGTATATTTCACGCACCGGTGGAATCCATTCATTTTGATACAATCGTTTAATGTTGTCTTCAGGAGGAAGTATTCGTCCTAATAAAGTTTTCAGTTCAAATTCGTGTCGTCCGGCATCCAATGCAGGATCAGTGAGCATGGAGATACGCATGAATTTGATTCGATCTAAAAATGAATCAGGTGAATTGCGACGTCCACCTCGACGTCTGGGCTGTCCAGCACGATTGATATGAAAAGTGGCTTTATCAGATTCATCAGATCGTCTGGGCGTAATGGCATCATTGGGACAGACCAGACTGCACATTCCACACCCCACGCAAGCATAGGCAGGATCAGTTTTTTGACGAATACCATAATAAATGGATAGATCAGATTGAACACTTTCTTGTACGCCAATTGAAGCACGAAGATTTCGTTTTCGAAACACACCAAGTTCTATGGCATGGACCGGACAAACAGCCGTGCAAGAACCACACATGGTACATCGGTCGCTGTTCCAGGCAATTTGCCAGTAAAGATCTTTGATACTTAAAGTGCCTGGGGTAATGGGTCGGTTTGACGGCATAATGTTACCTCCTTACGATCTGCATGAACAACAGCAGTATCCAAATGCATGGGTTGAAAATCTTTTGATTTATCACGATCAGGAACTGCAGCATCCAGGCCGCAAATTTCCGATGAAAAACAAAAATAACCAGCCTGTCCACCCACAACACCGGGGCGTAATTTTTTTCGATCCTGAACCATAAACAATGACTTATCAGGAAGGCAGCCAATCACACAATTTGGACCATCAATGATCAATGAACGACAGGTATTTTTCAAATGCATCAAAAAATTGTTATCTGGATGGTTTTGAAGTGTTTCATTCTGCAAAGGGGTGATCACATGCTTGAAAGCTTCCAATGGCAGCCCTAATTGATGAACTGTATAATGCAGAATATGCGTAAATACTTCTGAATCTGATTGATATCCCTGGTATCCAATAAATTTTCGAGATTGCAAGTATTCACGAATCGGTATAAATGCAGTGTTCTCACCATTGGTCATGGTTGAAATCCCTTGAATAAAAAATGGATGACAGGCATATAGATTAATCGCATAATTGGTATTTTGTCGTCCCTGAGCCATAATAATTCTGGCCTTAAGTTCTTTGCGATCCAGTTTAAGATGTTCGGCCACTGTAATAGGATCACCAATTTCTTTGATCATGATGACATCCGGCCAAAAACTGAAAACAATCATGTCCTTTGTTTCCTGTCCCATCTGACGTAATGTCAATTGAAGCGACAACAATTGGTGATGTTTTTCAGCTTCAGAGTATTGCTCCCAATGTTCAGGAGGTTCATAGGCCCTAATCAAGTAAATATCTCTATTGGGCACACCGGGTGGTGGTGTTTTGGAAACGCGAATGGTGAGTTTATGTTTGGTCATAAAACCAGTATCCAACATAAATGTATCCAGGCGTTTTAATCCTTTTTCTGTAAATATACCCGACAATATCGGACAATCAGTCATTTCTTCAAATGTCCCGCCCAAACCGCTTAAAAACAGCCCAACACCAGAACCATCATGGCCCTCTTTCATAATATCTAAAGCCTGTAAGGCGACAATGGGTGATTGTGGGGTTTCACTTGTCAATGCAAATAATCGACACATAATTGTATCTCCATATAGGGTCCGGTACAAATTTGTTCTTTTAAAAACATAAACAAATAAGAAAATTAAAGCTATTAGTCAACTGTTGTTTTAAAAACATCCATATTCCAGGAGCATCATCGCAAAAGATATGCCATCTGACTCCATGACTGTTTGAGAATGAAATATGCTTCCTCCATCTGTCGTCTGGTGATTGGAAAAACCAAATTAGGATTATCATGTCATATACACTATAATTTCAGTATCTGAATCAGGATAATGGCTTTTACATTTTTAGGGGTGTCTTGACGTCTGATATTAAGGGATGGGGTGACTTATTTTTTGATAAACATCCATTTAGTGCTTTACAGATTATCGTGTTTGAAAAAACGAATAAGCTTTATAGGGCGCATAAATAGCCTGGTTCTTCAACTCCAGGCCATCTATGGACAGCTATGGAGGGCTTATTTCAACAAACCTGAAAGCCTTTTTTTAATAATGCTTTCAGCCTCAGTCATAATTCTTTGAACAAGTTCTTCACAAGAAGGTATATCATGTATCAGACCTGCAACCATGCCACAAGACCAGGCACCTGCATCCATAGTACCTTCCATCATAATTTTGGGATAAACGCCTGCAACTTCTTCAATAATATCTTCAAAACTTATATTTTTACCGAGATTTGCTTCTTTTTCAAGGAGACGTTCAACTGCTGCATTTTTTATAACACGTTCTGTATTTTTTAAAGGCCGCATGATAAGGCGTGTATCAAGCTCTGTTGCAGATAAAATTGCCTTTTTGACATTATCATGAACAGGTGCTTCTTTTGTTGCAATGAATCGAGTACCCATATTGATGCCATCAGCACCAAGCGATAATGCTGCAACAAGACTGCGTCCATCAGCCATTCCACCTGAAGCTACAAATGGAATATTAAGTTCTTCAGCCGCTCTGGGCAAAAGGATCATATTTGGGATATCATCTTCACCCGGATGACCGCCACATTCAAAACCATCCACTGAAACAGCATCACACCCAATTTGTTCAGCCTTGATTGCATGACGAATTGATGTACATTTATGAATGACTTTAATTTCTGCATCCTTTAACATTTGCATGTATGCTTGTGGATTTCTGCCTGCTGTTTCTACGATTCTTATGCCTTCGTCAATAATAACTTTTATATATCCCGGATAATCCGGAGCATTGACTGTGGGTAAGAAGGTCAGGTTAACACCAAAAGGTTTATTGGTCATGGAGCGGCATCGGACAATTTCTTTTGCTAAATCAGATGGTGTTTTTTGAGTTAAACCTGTGATGATTCCAAGTCCACCAGCATTTGATACAGCAGATGCAAGCTCTGCAAATGCAACATAATGCATTCCTCCCTGGATAATTGGGTGTTCTATATTAAACAGTTCTGTTATTTTGGTTTTCATTGTTTACCTCCATAAATGATCGTTCAATTTTGGGTTTTCGAACATTCTTTACACACATTACATTACAAATTTGCCTCTTTCTTGAGCAATTTTCATATATGTTTCAGCACCTGATGAAGGTGGTTCATAAAGGTGTTCATTGCTTTTTTTATGCAAAGAAATGGCTTCAGTTGGACAAGTTGTAATGCATAATCCACAACCAATGCATCTGTCTAAATCAATGTTAGCAATACTGTCTGTAACAGTAATCGCATCAATCTGACATCGGTCAAGGCATGTTTCGCATCCAGAACATTCTTCTTCGTCAACGACAGCATAATAATTACTTTTGACATATTCAGCGGGTTTTGGCTGCATTTTTACGCTGCGAAGCACACCACAACAATCACCACAACAAGAACACATCCCCCCAATTTTTCCTTTTGTATTAAAAGGCTGCATCACCAGACCGGCTTCTTCACCTTTTTTTAATATCTCAAAAGCTTCTTCTTTTGTGATATATCGGGCCATACCATTATCAACATAGTATTGACTGTGACTGCCAAATGTAAAACAAACTTCCTCAGGTTTTTGACAATTGTTACCAGTCAATTTTGACCATCGTCGGCAAATACAGGGGGCTATTGCAATTTTATCACTTTTTTCAATAATTCCAATAACATCATCATAAGGTGCGACCGGTAGTTCTGGGGATAGGGTTTGATTGATTGGTATGGTTCTCAGGATTGGTGTTTTATAAGCTTGAATTTCTTTTCCAAGGCTGGTTTCATAATAGGTTTTACTGATTTTTGCAAAAGATTCATCCATTCGGTTAACCTGATGCTCGAATATGCCAACGATAAATGGCACAGCAGCATATCGGAGTAAATCTCCTTTGCGATGCCTGAAAAGCAGGCCTCTTTTGGCCATGTCTTCAAGGGTTGCTTTTAATTCAGAAACATCTCTTCCTGTTTTTTCAGAAACATCTTCCGGAGATTGAAGCATAGGTGTCATTTCAAGAAATAAACGTGCATCTGCTTCAGAAAATAATTTTTTTAATACATCAATTTCAATGCCGGTTTCAGTTTTTGGGAATGGTGCCATCATGTCAAGACGTTCGCGTAATTGATCATATATGGACATTTTTTTCTCCTTATTAAAAATATTTATTTCATTACCATATCACCTATAGAGACTCTTGCAATATGCGTTGATGTTCCCGCCAGTTGTGCAAATTTGCTATTTTGTAATGATTGCTCTGCACTACAGTTATTTTTTAAAACCTGTCCGCCCAAGATATCCATGCTTTTACTGGCAATTTTTTCAGCAGTTTCTGTGCAAAAAACTTTTGCACATTGATTAAGAATCTGCTTCTCAGAATCATTGGTTTCAAGTGCCCACGCTGATCTAAAAGCAAGCAATTCTGCTGTTTGTTTTAATGTTACCATTTCAGCAACTGAAAACCCAACAGCTTGATGAACAAACATGGGTTTGTTTTCTGATTGATGGGCTGTGGCAAAGTTTTTGGCCTCTTCAATACATTGATCCATCATAGCCAGGGAACAAGCAATATAGGCCAAATTTTCATAAAATTTGATATGTGACAACAGATCATCCTGAACAGAAGGGATTATTTGATTTGGGTCAATTTTACAATTGTTAAATTGAATATTTGCTTTTACAAGCTCGGGAAAAATCCGGTCATTTGAAA
>Ga0272440_1001156_pt1 | contig 21970 bp, 4 predicted proteins | sample SSMMMBAug17_FD_192440 | JGI IMG/M metagenome (GOLD analysis project Ga0272440, IMG submission 192440) | Marine sediment archaeal communities from Little Sippewissett salt marsh, Falmouth, MA, United States - SSM-MMB-Aug17 | ecosystem: Environmental > Aquatic > Marine > Wetlands > Sediment ...
CACCCGAACAGAACTGGATGCTTTGTTGGATTACTTGAATTTGCGGCCGCTATATTCATTCAAGGATGCTGCATAACAACACAATGATTGATGCATTGCTAATTGAAATAAACGAAGCTGGCGTTGAGAATTATGGGTGATATTGAAAGCTTTTACAATCTTAATATGAATGCAGATGTGGATGGTGAGGTGATTTATATTTTGAGGGAAACAAGTAGGCGTGATCAAACGCTGGCTTTAGCCGGCTTTAGCCCTGACTTTTACCACATTATTTGATGGCCGGGTGGAGGATCTTTCGCGCGCCCCAAATAGCCTCCGAGCTTAGCAACCAAATATACCAAATTTCCCAGGGTTTCTGAATTTTTTAAGTTTTCTTTTTCTGCAAATGCTTTTCAAACTTCTATTTCAATTTCTGAAAATAATATCTCTCCTGGTCAATCTGGTGCCTCTCTTCCTAATAAGGTCATTAGCATTATCTTCCATGCTATTACTAAATTCATTGCTATTACTCGTTTCAATCGATCTGCTGTTTTGCCAAATACGTTAGAAAAGGTAATAAAATAGGCAAAAAAAATTCAATCAACAATATAGCAAACAATATGTTACATGATTTGATCTGCTTTATGTTCGATTTATTTAATTTATGCGCAGGCTCTATAATCACAAATATATTATGTATGAATTTTTGCTCATCCTCAGTTGTTTGCCAATTTCCAATAGTGAAATTTCTTTGCAGATCTGAAATGCGAGAAGCTGCAAAAGTCGAAGAAGCTTATCAGAATGCTGAATTCCTTCAAACCATCACCTTTCCAGGTATATTCATTTGTTTTAAATTTTCAAGCTGTTTTTGTGAATTATACATTTGTTCTCCTAAATATTGTCATTTAATTGACCATATTTTTAATTATTCGGTCAGTGCGTTGATAAATTTTAGCAAAAATAAGGAGATGTCAATTTATGATCGCCTACTTAAGAATCAAATAAGGCATAATACTTGCAAAATTTTTCCCTCTATACTAAAAATGTGTAAAGGAATCAACATGCTTCCTTTGGAAATGGTGTAAAGAATATGCCTTTTACTGTTGGATAACAAAATTAATATTGATTATCCTTTACAACTCTGCTATTCAAAAAAAACATTTTACACCAAACTTTATGTAAAAACAAACTTGGACGATAATAAAAATTAAAATATTAAAACAAATTATTTGCAAAGACCGAATGAACGCAGCATGCATTTTTATTTGGTTATCGCATTAAATTAAGGAGGAATTCTTATGATGCACTGGATTTTAAACATTATTTTTATCGGATTATTAACAGTAACAACTGCGACTGCCGGTAGCCTTACAGACCCCTACCCACCTGATAGCTCACGAAGCGCTATGTATACGTTAGAAGATATTTATAAGCTTTTAATGAATGGTACTGTCGCCGAAAAGCGAGCGGGTGCATTTGAAGAGCCCAAAAATGGCCCTGGTGTGTCATCCGGTTTTCCAGACTTGAATGATATTTACGAAGCGGCCCCCTCATTTAATGAAAATGCCGCAACTGTCTATGATGTTGTCCCTAACAAATGCTTTTGGGCTTTGGGCAATGGAGACAACTGGGGTTTAAAATGTGGAGACGCTGACAGTTCCAAAATAGAGTCACCTGTCTTGAAAACAGGTCAGACTAAACTGGTTGATAACTACTATGACTGGAATAACAATAATGGCAAACTTTATGAAGACGATGCATATTGGGCTGAACAGGGATTTGGTATTGATTGCTCCAATAAAGATGGTGCACGTTTTAAGGTGAACAAAAAACCGGATGATCAAAAAGACGATGGGACAGTTTCGGATAACAAAACTGGCTTAATGTGGGCTCAGAATGCCAATTTTTTGAATGCGTCTTTGACGTGGTATGATGCATTCACAAGCGTAAAAAACTTAAACACCCTGCCCATCGGATGTGGGTCATCAGGTGACCCCTGCTACACCGACTGGCGATTACCAAATATTAAAGAATTACAAAGTCTGATTGATTATGGTCATACAGCACCTGCTTTACCAGAAAACCATGAAGATGCTTTTACACAGGATTCTGTAAAAAATTATTATTATTGGTCAAGTACCACGAATCTCAGTAATCCTTATGCTCAAGCATGGACTGTTTATATGATCACAGGTGGGGTATCTTCCCAGCCCAAAGGCAACCCTTGCTATGTATGGCCAGTTCGTGGTGGTAAAAAATAATTTCTGGATCAACTAAAATTTGGAGGTACATATGAAAAGCGCCATATCTGAAAAATGTTTCAAAATATGGATGGTGATTGCGATTTTATTATTAATTCCTTGCTTTCAAGCGTCCAGTGGCGCCGGCAATATTCACACTAAGGAAAATTTTGCCTGGTCTGAAAATACAGGCTGGATCAATATGAGTCCGACAAATACAGGTGCATATACACCGGTTACTGTTTATGATTCATACATTTCAGGATATGCTTGGGGAGAAAATATCGGATGGATTAAAATGAGTTCATCGGGTAGTGGCCAATTTCCGAATGAAACAAATTCAGACTGGGGCGTTAATGTCGGTCCAAGAGGATCTTTAGCCGGATATGCATGGAGTGTAAATGCGGGATGGATAAATTTCAATTGGGCTTTCTTGGATAGAGATACAGGTGTTTTTTCAGGGTATGCTTATGGAGATCAAATCGGATATATTAAATTACACGGTCTGGCTGAGTCTGGGGTAAGCTATACCTTAACAACTCCAAGGCTTACAATTGATAATACCGAAGTTGAAGAAGATTCCTTAAGTGTCGTATTTACTGTGACCTTAAGCACAATTGCCACCGAAGATGTTACTTTTAGTTATAAAGTCATTGAGGGGTGCGATAATACTGATCCTGCCTGTGAGAATACCTCCAATGCGGCAAACAGTTCTGAAGATTATCACTATGTTAAGGGAACTGAAAGAATCCAAAAAGATACAACCTCACAAACGATCCCCATTCAATTAAAACAAGATGATATTCAAGAATCTGCCGAATTTTTCACGCTTTACATTTATGACGTCAAAAATGCCAGCATTGAAGATAGCAAAGGTATTGCCAAAATTTTGGACGATGATGGCCATACAATCACTTTCAAAGTTGGTGAGTATGGTGCCATTACAACACGCTCAGGCACGTCAGTCACCGGTTACACAACAGCTCATATTATTGGTGGTGCAAATACCGAACAAAAGCTTTCTGTTGAACATGAAGACGATCTTTATGTGTATTTAATGCCAGATCCGGGTAAAATCGTATCCTCTATTTTGCTAAATGGTAAAGAAATTGATTTTTCTAACGATTCGTTCAAAATTGAAAAGATTCGTGAGGATTATGAATATGTCATTAATTTTATTGATACCACATTCAACATTACGCTGGACCAAAATATCGAACATGGTGGTTGTATCCTTTCAGGAACCTATTCAAATATTGAATATAATGAATCACGCACAGTCATATGTACAGGTGATACCAATTATCAACTGATCGATTTAAGTGTCTGTGGCAATACTGTCACAGAGGCACTTAAGCAACAATCGTATACCCATACTTTCAATGTGACCAAAAACTGTTATATTGATGCGACATTTGCCATTGATTCGTATTTAATTATGGCCACTGTCGCAAGCGGAGAAGGTGCGATTACAGCATTGGAAAATGTCAGTCAAGCATTGACTGACACACAGAATCGACTGAATATGATTGTTGAACATAACAAACAACCCAAAATTCGCATCGCCCCAGATGGATTTCATCATATTAAAGATATTCGTTTATATGGAGATTCAGTATCAAAATCAATTTATAATCAGTGTACTTTTGATGGCACGGCATGCGAATTACTGTTGGAACCGGTCACACAAGATTATACACTGACAGCCACATTTGATGGCAATGCCTATACCTTGGGAATGATTGCTGAAGATGGCGGCTATATCAGCTACACAGATAGTTCTGGCGAACATAAAGTGTATACCCGTGCATTTATTCCTGTTGCGTATAACAGTTCACGTACAATTAAAATTGGTTCGGATGACACCAATTTATTAATTGCTGATATCAATAAAGATGGTACATCCTTAACCAGGCTTTCGACAAAACCATACACACTCGAACTGCCTCAAATCTCCGCCCATCATGTCATTCATGCAAGATTTGCCCATATTCTTGTGACAAAATCTGACCAAACAGGTGGTTTTGATATCTCAGCGAGTCCTGTCGCAACCGCTTATCGATCCATACAGGATGCACTAGAAGCTGCGGATAACTATAAAGACATTAAAGCTGTTGATCCTATTATCGCTGTAGATCCGGGGACATATAGTCCTGTTACCTTTGTGAAGCAATCCTTGACATTATATGCGATTCAAGGACCGGAAACCACTATTATTGATGCCAATAAAGACGCATCATGTTTTAAATTTGAAGAAATCAGTAATTCGGTCAAGGTGTCAGGATTTACGCTTCAAAATGGACTGGCTGAAAATGGGGGTGGAATTTATATTGATAATTCAAGCCCTGAAATCAGCAATTGCCGAATTATCGATAATGAAGCCAATACATCTGGCGGTGGTATTTATGTTTCAATCGTTTCGACAGAAACAAGCAATCCAATTGAACCTAGATTCTCCAAACTATACATTCGCGGAAATATCGCCGGTGAATATGGCGGTGGGGTTTATTGCGGCGGAAAACAAGGGAAATCTATCCTTTCGATGTCCCAATCCATTATTCGAAAAAATACCTCTGATCACTATGGCGGGGGGGTATTTGTGGATGGTATTAACGCGTCTTCAAAACTGGGTGAAATCCGACTGGCTTCTTCATGGGTCGTTGAAAATCAATCATTTAGTGATGGTGCGGGGATTTATATTGATGATAACGCAATCGCAGACATTTTTACAACAACCATCAGTAAAAATACCTTCAAGGATGGTTATGGCGGCGGAATTTTTGCAAAAACCAGCGGTGGATATTCATCTACTGTCAATGTAACAGTAAAAAAGAGTATTCTATGGAATAATAACCGAGAAATTGATGGCAATTTAGAACAAGTTGATATTGATTTTTGTACAATCGAAGGTGGAATTGATGTCAACAATAATAATTATAATATCAATCCATCGTTTGTGGATGATACAATCGGCGATTATCATCTCAGTGATACATCCTCATTGATTGATAAGGGCGGTATATCAATCAATAAATCAGATCCAATGTATTTCGTGGATATTGATGGATATACCCGAAAAATAAATGCGGGCATTGATATTGGTGCTGATGAATGGAACAATATGGTTCCCAATGTGAATTTTTTAGCCAGTAATACAAAGGGCTATAGTCCTTTCAGTGTCACTTTCACGAATAAAACTTCGGGTCAAACGACACTCCATATCTGGGAATTTGGTGATGGGGAAGTAAGTAACGAGTTAAATCCAACCCACATTTACAAGCAACCAGGGATTTATACTGTTCAATTGACTGTCTATGATAACTATGGATACGCTGCGACCAGATCAAGATATGATTATATTGTTGTTGAAGATAATGCGCAAGAAGTGATTCCTGATTTTATTGCAGCTCCCTCTGATTCGGTATTGAACAATTCGACTGATGTTCTTGGAATAACCGGCTATATGCCCTTGACAGTCAAGTTTCACAATTTAACGACGCCTGACAATATAACGCCTCCACCTGGATATCCGACACCATGGCGCTGGGATTTTGGTGATGGTCTTCCAGTTAATACAGAAGAATCCCCGATGAATACATTTTCAAATCCAGGGACTTATTCAGTAAAACTAACAGTCATAGAACAGGGTGAAAATGGTGAACCGCTCCGAAAAACAAAAACACGTTATGGTTATATTACAGTACTTGACCCAGAGCCAGAAATCGACTTTAAAATCGTTCCTCAAGCGTGTATATGCACGAGTAATCCCTGTGACTGTACAGTTACTGTCTATGATTGCTCTAAATTTCAAAACGAGATCAGTCAATGGCAATGGTTTTTTGACGATGGAAATACCCCAACAACGATTGAAAGCTCATCGCCGATGGTTACCCATTCTTTTACTGAAATTAATGCAAGCAGCCTTAAAATCGGTTTAACTGTCGGTTCAGATACCAAACAACTAAATATTGATGTTAAAAATATTGGCTACTCACCTGTCAACCAGGAGGATAACATTCAGGATATCATTACGAGTATAGATGATGATAACGCTTCAAAGACGATTATTTTAATATCAGCAGGCACTTACAATGGCAATATTGATTTAAAAGGAAAAGATCTGACCATAAAAGCAAAACCTGGTGATGAACATCAAGTATTTATTAAACCTACAGATCTTTCGAAAAGCACTATCCAGATTATGAATGGTGAAACAGTCACTCTGGATGGTCTCGTAATCCAAGAGAACCTTGGAACAGTTAAATTTGGTGGTGGAATTCTGGTGGATGCCGCATCAAGCTTGATACTTAGAAACTGTATTGTTAAAAAGAATCGTGCCCAAGTAGCTGGTGGTGGGATTGCATTTCTCAATAATGCTCAAGGAATTATTGAAAATTCTGTCATCGGCGGAACCGCTTCAAGCGATAATAACACTGCGCCATATGGTGGCGGTATCGCCTGTTTGTATGCGTCATCGCCTTTGATTGTGGGTAACACCTGTATTCAGCAAAATATATCTACCAAAAATGGTGGTGGCATTTATGCGTATGCGTCATCTAATCCGGTAATCATGAATACAACAATTTTATCCAATGTTGCCGAATTCGGTATGGGAGGCGGCATATATGCCAGCCAATCGGAACCATACATTGTTTCTTCAACGATCATTCAAGGTAATCGTGCAAATTATGGAGGGGGGATTTACTGGAAAAATGCGAACTTCCCTGTTATTCGTCATTCTCAAGTTCTTGGAAATAGAAGTAAATTGGGCGGTGGCATTTATGCTGAAGAAACAATTGCACCGCAAATAATCAACGTTTTAATTGCTGGAAATAATGCGGATATCCATGGTTCTGGAAGTTATTTAAATGCAGTTTCCTCTGCCAATTATCTTTTTTCAACAATCGCAAATAATACGGCTACCCAGGGAACTGGTTTTGGTATCTATGGTGCGAATCTTGCGCCAGGGTTGATTGTCAAGAACAGTATCTTAAAAAATAATGGCAACGTTGGTGGCGATGAAATCTTTTTATATGAAAGTGAACCTGCGCAAGTATCCCATTCAGCAATTAATCAGGCTGAATATGCTGGAAGTCCAAATATCAGCGAGGATCCAAACTTTATCACCTATGGGACAGCATCACCCAACTATCGATTGAATAGTGGATCCCCATGTCAGGATGCGGCAGATGTTGCTCATCTGGTGAGTACAGATTTGTCGGGTAATGACAGAACAATCGGAAATGCGCCTGACTTAGGTGTCTATGAATCAAACATGTGGCCGATTAAAATCATTCATAATGGTTTTGGTAAGGTCATGGATGCCAGTCATAACATGATCCAATCGGGAGATTATGCCGCAATTGCACATAAGGAAAGCGGTTCCTTTACAATAGAACCATCTGTGGGGTATACGATTACAGACATTCTTGTGAATGACGTTTCTGAATTTTCCATGATGACCTTTAATGGAAATCAAATGGTCTATACCTTTACTGATGTACAAAAAATGCATCAATTAAAAGTTGTTTTTGAACGTTACTATATCCCTGTGACACTCATCTATCAAGGCGAAACAAATAACAGCACAACAAATGAAATCGCAACAAGTTTTACCATGACTGCTGAAACTGAAACAGGCATCTATGAATGGCTTTTACCTGGAAAAATGCCTTCTTTTGATGAAGCTGTTTACCATGGCAGTGCGTTAACACTTACAGCCTTACCTGGTGTAGAAACGCAACGTCCGGAATTCTCCGGCGGAATACCTGTTGAAGGTCATAGCAATTCACAGTTGTTTTCAACCATTTCCGAACCGATGATCATTACAGTAACAGCAAAACTAAAGTTATTTGATGTTACAATCCAAAATGATACCAATGGAACAGGTCAGGGAACGTATACGCCAACATCAGCACAGGTCAAATATGGCGATAGTATCACACTGAAAGCCTCCCCTGATAAAAAATCGTCTAAATTTTCCGGTTGGACTGGAGATTATTACTCAAACAATACGACGATTACCATTGCTAATGTACAACAACGTTACGATTTGGTTGGCCGATTTGACTATAAAGATATTTCTGTGATTGTGAGAAAAGTTGGCATTGATGGCAAGTTAACAGGGCTTTTGAACAGTAATGAAATCACAAATCTTGATACCTTTGTTGCCGAACAATCTGAAGGCTATCAGATTCCAAATGTTATTTTTAATAATACGTTAGAATTATACCCGCAAAAAAGGAATTCCTGGGAGTTCCACAAATGGGAATGGACTGAAAGTAATGAGTCTGAGGGCTACACGAGCTACTCAAGCGTTATATCGGAATTTGAAAAAGACATGCAAGCAGATTCTTATAGTATCACATGTTATTACAAACTGGATGAACGTGTATTAACGATTAAACAACAAGAAAATACCGATGGTTCTGGAATGATTATCGTAGACAATACAGCACGATCGTTGCCAATAACGTTGACCTATCCATATGGGACATCCATTGAATTAGAAGCGGTTGCAGATACCTATTCATCAACATTTTTGGGGTGGTCTGGACGTAAAAACAGTTCCAATAAACTGATTAATGTGACGTTTGATGAATATGATATGAAACTATTTGTTAATTTTTCTTTAAAAGAATATGCCATTACCGCACGAGCGTCTGGATTTGGTGAGATATCTCCAACTGGTACGCAGTATGTTAAATTTGGAGCAGATATCCCATTTGAGTTAGAACGATCGGGTGATTATGCATATTTATCAGATATCATTATCGATCGTCAATCCAAAATTGATGCGCTCAAACCCATAACCACTTACCCATATACATACTCATTTACGAATGTAACTCAGGCACATACGATTGACGCAATATTTAGCCAGTTTATTCAAGTGGAACAAGGTGAAAGTATACAAGGTGCAATTAACTCCAGTAAAGATGGAGATACGATTCGAGTAGAACCAGGGATTTACCGCGAAAATATTAATTTTAATGGAAAAGCGATTACTGTAGAATCAGAGACACCATTTGCAGCAGTAATTGATGGTCAATACTTAATGAGTACTGTGAGATTCGTTTCAGATGAATCTTCCAGGGCAATATTGTCCGGGTTTATTATTCGACATGGTGAAGCCCGAACAGGTGGTGGAATCTATATAGATAAATCCTCTCCCACAATTCAAAACTGTCGCATTGAGTACAACACCGGAGAACTTTTTGGTGGGGGGATATATATCAGTGGCGATTCTTCACCACTCGTGATCAATACGACCGTTCAACACAATGAATCCAATGGTTCAGGTGCTGGAATTTACTGTTATCAGTCCACACCAACATTCGCGCAATCAGTCATTACGCAAAATGAGTCCCAACTAAATGGTGGGGCGCTTTATATTGCTGGAAATGCCAAACCCAGTCTCGACAATATGCTCATTTATGATAATTTTGCACGATACAATGGGGGGGGAATAGCGGTAAATAGTTCAAGTGTTCATGTCAAACACTGTACTGTCAGCGATAATCATGCAGGCGAGGGCGTTGCCCTGTATGCTGAAAATGTTCAGGCTCCCAATCAGGTTGTTGTACAAAACAGTATTTTTTGGCAAACCGATGAACTTGTGTATCATGTGATTGCATCCGATAATATCAGTAATATTCAGGTCACCGGATCAAATATCTTTCAAAAGCTTGGTGTATATCCAGGTACTGGAAATATCAGTGACAATCCTTACTTTGTAGATCCTGAAACAGATAATTATCAGATCACAATCAATTCCTCGGGTCGAGATAAAGGCTTGGATTTGGGAACAGAAGCACTTTCTATTGATCATGAAGGCTTTCCCAGGCTATACGGTCAGGAAGTTGATATGGGGGCTTTTGAATTTAATAATCATAAGGACATTACCCATATTGATTTTCATGCGTCAACATTAACTGGATATTCAGGAACGACCATTCAATTTACCGGATATGCCTTCTCTGGATTACGCACATATACAGCTAATGAATATGAATGGGATTTTGGGCAAGCAGCCACTCCTCAAATTCTTAAGGGCAAACAGCAGTCAGTGACTTTCAATCAACCAGGCCAATTTGTCATTCGTTTGACTGTTGATACTGTGTTCAAAGAAAAAGTGGTTGTTATTAAAGAAACACCATCAGCTGATTTTATTGCCAGTACGACCGGTGGATATGCGCCACTTCAGGTACACTTTACAAATACAACGCAATCAACTCATGACATCCAGATATCTCAATGGTCTTTTGGCGATGGTTTTCAGATTAACGAACAAAATCCATCGCATGTTTTCGAACGTGCTGGAAAATATACAGTGAAACTGACTGTCACTGATAAATATTCCAGTCGTGATATCTGCACGAAATATGACTATATTACTGTTATTGATAATATTCCAGATGTTGATTTTATTGCCAGACCCATGACAGGACAGGATTCATTAACTGTTCAATTCTTTGATACAACCAATTCGTATCAGGCATTAAAAAGTTGGAGTTGGAATTTTGGTCATGATGGTGAAAGCAGCACCAATCAGAATCCAGTGCATACATATAATACACCGGGGGTATATTCAGTCAGTTTAATTGTTAAAGATAGTAGTGGCAACTATCGAAAAACCAGGGAAATTCTAGTTGTAGATTCAAACATAGAACCAATCAAAGTGTGTAAGACATGTAGAAAAAGATCTTCTGCTGAATTTCCAACCATTCAGGGGGCAATTAATGCGGCCAATGATGGAGATGTGATTGAAGTATATGATGGTTCGTATAGTGAGAACATTTCCTTTAATGGCAAGAATGTCAAAGTGATCTCCAAAAATGGGCCTACAGCAACAACGATCATTTCAGCCAATGACAATAGCGTTGTAATCTTTAACCAGAACGAAAATTCCGGTGCATTACTTGAAGGGTTTACAATTATTAATGGAAGGGCTGCCTATGGTGCTGGAATTTTGATTGCCGATGGCGCGTCGCCTTCAATTATGAATTGTACCATTAAAACGTGTACAGCTGATATAAGTGGCGGCGGGATTGCTGTAATTGGAAAAAATACAAGGCCCAATATTTCTGATGTGACCATCTATAGCAATTATGCCCCCAGGGGCGCTGGCATTGCCTGCCTGAATGAAGCGAATATGTTCCTTAATCAAGTCTCTATTTCTCAAAATATCGCCAATGATAGTGGCGGGGGCATTTATATTTATGGTGATGCAACAATTAGCGCAAACAGTGTGGCACTCAAGGACAATCAGGCTGCCAATTATGGTGGTGGTATTTTTCTGAATCAAACCCGGATTATCCTAAGAGATATGATCATTCAGAATAATGATGCATCATATGGCAGCGGTATCGCCATGCGTGCCAATAATTTTTCATTAATTGATCGATGTCGTATCACAAATCAAAAGAAAGCAATTCAAGGGGGCGGAATTTATGCCTGGAGTTGTGAATCACCTGAGATAAGAAATACCTTCCTGACACAAAATCACGCAGATGATGGCGGTGGGATCTATTTTAAAAATGTTACAACACCTCTGGTTCATTTTTCAACACTGGCAGAAAACTATGCAGATTCAGGAGAAGGTAAGGCAATTTATGTATTTTCAGACCAATCAGACATTTCTCCATTGGTAAATGTCCGAAACAGTATTTTATGGAATGGGGGTCAGGAAATCAAAACAAGTGCTGAAAACATGGCAATGGTAACCTGGTCAAATATTGCAACACTGGCATCTCAGACAAACTGGCTTGAGTATACCGGCAATATCAATGAAAATCCCATGTTTACTAAAGATTTTAATTATTACTTAGATTTGGGCTCACCCTGTAAAAATTCGGCGCATTCAGAACTTGCTCCCAATGCAGATTATCAGGGTGATTTTCGTCCGCTGGGAAGTGGCTATGATATGGGGGCTGATGAAGCAACGAATGTTTCGCCTGTTGCCAAAGAAGAAACTATCATTGTTCTTGAAGATATGCCTACTGAAATTACACTTCCGGCCTATGATGAGGATGGCGACAATCTGACATATGAAATTATTGATGCCCCTTCACCTGATCCAGAAACAGGCAGATCACACACACTTGATGGCACAGGTAAAAATAGAACATATAAACCCGCGCCAAATTTTAATGGCACAGTTGTTTATACCTTTAAGGTCAAAGACGAACATGGAAATGATTCCAATGAAGGCAAACTGACGATTATAGTTGATCCAGTTAACGATCCACCTGAATTTACCATCATGCCAACAATTGAAGTCTATGAAAAATCAAGTATCAATAGCGCGTCCCTGGTAACAACTTTTAATTGCGGTGCGGGGGGGCATTCCAATGAATCGTCTCAAAGCCTGACTTTTCATATTAAATCAGTAACAAACGAAGCGTACTTTTTAGAACAACCTCAAATAGATAGTGCGGGTAAAATTAGTTTTACAGTGAATGGCCAGACTGGCACGTCTGACGTGATTGTTGAATTGCAGGATGATGGGGACACAAGTAACAATGGACAAAATATCAGTTCTGAAAAATTGTTTCGTATTGAAATAAAGGAAGTCAATGATCGTCCCGAATTTGAATTAAGTTCTGATAGTGTTTCCGGTTGCGAGGATGCATCTAGAGTTACGATAAAAGGATTTGCTGAAAATATCAATAAAGGGGATGAAGATGAATATGACCAAAGAGTATGGTTTGTTGTGGCTGTTGATGATCCAGAACTCTTTCAGGAACAACCCACGATTGCCATTAGTGACAGTGGAGACGTTACAACCAATGGTGATCTAACTTTTGTTCCAGCACCCAATAAGAATGGGACAGCAACAATGACTATTTACTTGAAAGATGATGGCTGCCCGGATACAGGATGTGCTGAAGGTCATTATGATACCAGCTTTCCAAAATATGCGAAAATTCATATTACTTCAGTCAATGATCGTCCTCATTTTACTTCAGGCGGCGATGTCACAGTTGATGAAGACAGCGGATCAATCATCAAAACTGCCTGGATTCAAAGTACAGATAAAGGCGCTCCAGATGAGGAAACGCAAGTTCTGGAATATCTATTAGAGACTGACTATCCGCAACTCTTCAAAACTGGCCCCTCTATTTCACCGACTGGTGATCTTTATTTTACACCAGCTGACGATATGCATGGAATTGCAACTGTCAGTGTTAAGGCGCGTGATGATGGCGGAACAGATCAATGTAATGAAAATTGTATCGGTATTGACACCAGCTATGCCAAATCATTTCTTATCATTGTCAAACAAGTGAATGATCCACCGACTTTCGCATTTAATGATCATTACAAAGATGAAAATCTGAATAGGTATATCATAACAGTTGATGAAGATCAGGAACTTGGCAGTCAAATCGTGATCAGTAATCCTTCATTGATCACCAATGTCAGTCCTGGAAATGAACATGAGAATGATCAACAGGTTCAATTCCATACCGCAACCGAGCAACGCAAGTTATTTCATTATGAACCTCATATTTCAAGCGATGGTCACCTGACGTTTGCTCTAAATCCAAATGTATTTGGTGAAGCCAATGTTTCTGTTTATCTGAAAGATTCTCAAGGGGCGACCAGTCAAGAAGAAATGTTTACAATCAGAATCACAGAAGTGAATGACCCGCCAACGTTTAATATGAGTAGATCATTTGAAGTTTTTGAAGATAGTGGCGAAATACATAAGACCAACTGGGCGAGTAATATCAATCAAGGTCCGGACTCAATCATTTATGATCCCCCATATGATGAAAGCGATCAAACGATAAACTTTATCCTTTCAACAGATAATTCAGACTTGTTCTATAGCGGTCCAACGATTGATAGTGAGGGAACATTAAGATTTAAAACAAACAGTAATATGAATGGTTCTGCAACAATTACAGTAGAATTGGATGATAATTGCGATTATAATCATTTAAGTGGTCAAAAAGAATTTATTCTGACTGTAATAGAAGTGAATGATCCGCCAGCGTTTAATATTGATCCTAAGTATGAAATAACTGAAGGAACATATGAAATTGAAATTGATGAAACGACAAACCCGGTGATTCAATCCTATACACCATTTGCAATTGATATTCGTTATGGTGATGAGGATGGCAATGAAGATATTCAATTTGTGGATTTCAGCTTAACATCAAATAATCCGGAACTGTTTACAGAACAACCTGCAATAGATAAAAATGGAAAACTTACATTTAAACCCAAGCCCAATGCTGCCGGCCTGGCTGTTGTTTATGTGACACTTGAAGATACCGGTGGAACGGCGAATAATGGAAAAAATACATATACTAAACCATTTAACATCCGAATTAAAGCGATCAATGATAAACCAGTTTTTACATTGGGAACTGATCCCATTGTTGTGTCGGAAGATTGCGGATTACATGAGGAAATAGACTGGATTACCGGTATCAGTCCGGGCGGCGGAGCAGATGAGGCAAACCAGTCCTTAACCTTTGATATTTCAGTTGTTGATGGTAATAACGATCAATTTTTTACACAGCCCCCGAGAATTGTTTTTAACAATAGCGTTGGCAGTTTATTGTTCGAGCCAGGGCCTGATAAATTTGGAACAAGACAAATCAGTGTATTTCTGAAGGATAGTTTAGGTGAAGTAAGTTTGACAAAAATATTTACAATACAGGTCGATCCTATAAATGACACTCCAACGTTTGAGTTGAATTATGAAAAATTGACAATTAGAGAAGGTCAAGTATTACAGCCCGTCCATATGGCCAGTAACATCGGTTCTGGTGCAGCGAATGAAGATGAAGATCAGAAAAAAGACCTTTCCTTCGTGCTGACAGTAAATGATCCAGACTTGTTTTCAGAAGGGCCAACAATGGATGCTGAAGGGATGCTAACTTTTCAAACAGCTGATGATCAAAGTGGAGATTGCACCATAGAAGTCCAATTAAATGATAACCAACCGAAAAATAATTTAAGCCCAAAACAAACGTTTATCCTGTCTATTGAAGATGTGAATGATCCCCCTACTTTTACGAAAGGCCCGGATCTGATCATTAAAGAAGATTCCCGCGTTCAGTATGAACTCAACTGGGCAACCAATATTGATGCCGGTGCACCCAATGAATCTTTTCAACAACTGTCCTTTGATGTTCAAGTCTCAAAACCAACATTATTTCTCGTTCAACCACAAGTGCGAAATGATGGCATGCTCAGCTATACCCCTGCACCTGATGCATTTGGTTCAACGCAAGTATCTGTTACGCTAAGAGATAATGGAGGCACGGACTTTGGTGGTGTGAATACCAGTGTCGCCCAACCCTTTACTATTACAATACTTCCTGTCAATGATCGACCTTCCTTTGATTTAAGCCAGGAAACTGTTCGTGGCGCTGAAGACTCCGGACAACAATCGATCGCGTTGGCTTATAATATTAATGCAGGCCCTAAAAATGAATATACACAAGAAGTGGATTTTATTATTGAAACAAATAATGAAGACTTATTTGAACTTGGTCCAACCATTAATTATAGTGGCCGGCTTAGTTTTACACCAAAGCCAGATGCTTTTGGAAGTGCGACAGTATCAGTTTACTTGTTAGATAATGGCGGGATAGAAAACAATGGAATCAACACAAGTACTCTGAAGTATTTTACAATTGTCGTAGATCCAGAAAATGATAAGCCCAGTTTTGTGATTGAAAATAAAGATATTAAAGCCAATGAAGATGCATCAAATCAAAAAATCAGCAACTGGGCCACAGAAATCAGTGCTGGAAATAATGAAGACCAGGTCTTGACCTTTCAATATGACATTGACAATTCACACTTGTTTAAAACCTTACCTGTTATATCAAATGATGGAACATTAACGTTTACACCGGAAGATGATGAAACTGGATATGCCGAATTAATCGTATGGTTGGAGGATGATACAAAATATGGTCCCAAAGAGCAAAGTATTAAACAAACATTTCGGATTACAATTATAGGTGTGAATGATAAACCTGTCTTTCGTGTCGGACCTGAGCTCACTGTTTATGAAGATTCAGGCAGCCATATCAAGCCAGAATGGGCATATGATATCAGTGCAGGCGCTCCGAACGAATCCGGACAGACACTTACTTTTCATGCCTCTACTGATAATACCACCTTGTTTCAAACACAACCCAAATTGACACCAGATGGGGACCTGAGTTTTCATTTGGCACCCAATCAATGGGGAACATCAACTGTCACACTCACTTTGCAAGATACCGGCGGCATTGAAAATGGCGGCCAGGACATCAGTAATATAGAAAGAATAACAATCAAAGTGCTTTCAGTGAACGATGCGCCCTTTTTTACAAAAGGGCCCGATCAAATTGTTTCTGAAGGCGCAAATCTACAGGAAAAATTGAATTGGGCCACCAATATCAATCCAGGGCCACCTGATGAATCTGATCAAACCATTCTTTTTTCAATAGTTGTGGATAAACCACAACTATTTGAAATACAACCTTCAATTACTCCTGATGGTAAACTGACGTATAAACCAGATAGCGATGCCAGTGGTATTGCAACTGTAAATGTTACAGCGATGGATAATGGGGGCACAGATAATGGCGGCGTTAATACAAGTGATGTGCAGACATTTACAATTACCATTGAAGGTTCTAATGACCCGCCGAGTTTTGTTAAAGGCCATGATCCCACTGCACTAGAAGATTCCGGGGAACAGGTTTTTCAATATTGGGCAACTCATATCAGTGCAGGCGGACCGGGTGAAGAAGACCAGGAACTCGAGTTTATTGTGACTGTGAGTAATCCAGAGTTATTTGACGTACTTCCCGCAATTAATAAAGAAGGAACGCTTACATTCACACCCAAAGCAGATGAGTTTGGTGAAACAGAGGTTGAAGTCATATTAAAAGATGATGGTAATGGAACCAATATGAGCAATGAAGAAACATTTAAGATTACGATTACTCCTGTAAATGATCCGCCATCATTTACACGCGGGGCCAATTTAATTATTTTTGAGGATCGTGGGGAACAAGTCATACCCAACTGGGTTACAAATATCAATCTTGGTCCATGGAATGAATGGAGTCCATGGAATAAAGAAGGGAGTCAAAAGGGGGAATTCCAGGTGATTCCTCAAGATCCCAGATTCTTTGCGTCAGGGCCGACGATTTCTGAAAATGGTGAGTTAAGATATACACCGGCATTAAACAAAAATGGTGATGTCAGTATTCGCATTTATTTGAAAGATGATGGTGGTCGATTAAATGGCGGTGAAGACACCAGTGCACCTCAAGATTTTAATATTACCATTCTGGGTATCAATGATGCGCCATCATTTAATCTGCATTCTTCAACGTATAGTATTAATGAAGATTCCGGACGACAGGTGGTTTCAAACTGGGCGTCCTATATTAATACCGGTGCTGTGGATGAGGCGGGACAAAACGTTGTATTTCGCTTGACACATGAATTTGAAGACATGTTTTCAGAGCAACCCGCAATCTCAAAAAATGGTGTGCTGACATTTACACCGAAAGCTGATGCCAGTGGTGAAGCCAAAATTTTGATTTTTCTGGAAGATGATGGCGGTACTGCCAATGGTGGCATTAATGTAAGCCAGACAAAAGAATTTATTATTGATATTAAAGATGTGAACGATCCGCCTTCATTTAACAAAGGTTCCAATGTAAGTGTATATGAAGATTCAAGCGCAAAGGTAGTGAAAAACTGGGCAAGTAATATCAGCCCGGGGGCACCATCAGAAAGTGGCCAATCATTAACCTTTAAACTTGTTGTTTCCCGACCGGAATTGTTTGCTTATGGACCAGAAATATCATCAGAACAATCATCTATGGGCACACTTACTTTTACACCCGCCCCGAATGCTTCGGGTATCGCAAGTATTGATGTCACACTAAAGGATAGCGGCGGGGTTATTTATAGTGGTGACGATGATACCAGTGATGTACAGACTTTCACAATTGAAATTATTCCGACCAATGATAAACCGACGTTTACTGTGGGACCCAATCAAGACGTTCTTGAAGGTGCTGGAAATCAAATTATCGCTCAATGGGCAACACAAATTTCAGCAGGCTCTGAAGATGAAAAAGATCAAGATATTGAATTCAAACTTGAAACAAACAAGCCTGAACTTTTTATTCGTGAACCTGCTGTTTATGATGATGGGACATTACATTATGAGCTAAAAGACAATGTTTCTGGTGTAGCATCAGTGACAATATACCTGGAAGACAATGGTCCGAGCATACCGCCTCATCAAAACATCAGTGATGAGAAATCTTTTAAAATAACTGTCTTACCAGTAAACGATCCACCTGTTTTTACCAAAGGGCCCAATAAATTTATTGCTGAGGATGCCACTGAACAACGATTTGAAAACTGGGCAACAAACATCACTCCTGGGCCAGCAGATGAATCTACCCAGATATTGACCTTTAACATTACAACAGATAATGATGATCTGTTTGCAATTTACCCAACAGTTTCATCAACTGGAACCCTGATATTCAAAACCAAACCTGATTTAAATGGTGTGGCCAATATCAATATCCAATTGCATGATGATGGCGGAAACGATAATGGTGGGATTTCATCGTCTGCGATTCAAGTGTTTATGATCACTGTATATGAAGTGAATGATCAACCCACATTTTTAAAAGGATCGGATCAAATTATATTGGAAGATGCTGGCGAGCAAAATGTCATTGGATGGGCGAAAGATATCAGACCTGGTCCGGTTAATGAATCAAATCAGATGTTAACATTTCACGTCACACCTGATAATTCGTCATTGTTTGCTGTACCGCCGGAAATTGATATTACAGGAAAGCTGACCTATACACCCAAAAACGAAACATTTGGTTCAACTTTGGTTTCTGTTTTCTTGCGGGATAATGGGGGTGTCCAAAATGGGGGCAACAATACCAGTGCCATGTATCAATTTACCATACGCATTGAGTCGGTAAATGATGCCCCATCATTTACACCGGGACCTGATAAAACAGTTATTAAAAGTTCTGGTTTAAATTCCTATTCGAATTGGGCAACCAATATCATTCCTGGCCCGCCCAATGAGTCAAGTCAAGCACTGAACTTTGTTTCTGCAACCAGCGGAGACAGTATTTTCACACAAAATCCATCAGTGTCACCTAGTGGCACCTTATCATTTATTGTTGCCAGTGGTAAGTTTGGCTCTGCAACCGTATCATTGTATTTGAAAGATGATGGCAGCACCTTAAATGGCGGGAAAGATCGCTCCGAAACCATTACTTTTAATATATCAGTGATTGATGCCAATGCACCGCCTTTCTTTACAAAGGGCTTAGACCAATCTGTACCTGAAGACTGTGGAGAAATACGTATCGCAAACTGGGCAACCGGAATTGACCCGGGAGCGCCAGATGAAATTGCACAAACTGTAGAATTTAAAGTATCAACAGATAATGATAGTTTGTTCTCGTCAAAACCTGAAATTACCCCACTTGGTGAATTATATTTCATGCCATCACCCAATCTCTATGGCGTCGCAAATGTGACCATCCATTTGAAAGATGATGGCGGCACGACCAATGGTGGAGACGATACGAGTGATCCGCAAGAATTCAAAATAACAGTCTTATCGGTTAACGATCAGCCTGAGTTTCGTATGGAAAATGAATTTATTTGTAGAGAAGATGATCCTGAACAGTATCAGGTGAATTGGGCTTACAATATTAACGCGGGTCCGGATAACGAAGATGGACAGGCGCTTACATTTCATGTGACAACCCAACAGCCGGAATTGTTTAGTCAAATTCCAACAATTAATCCTTTAGGTACGCTCAGTTTTAAAAGCGCTCCCAATCAAAATGGACAAGCGAATGTGACAGTTCAATTGCAAGATGATGGCGGTACGCAAGATGGTGGAAATGATACGAGCAATGATTACCATTTTACAATTACGATTACACCAGTCAATGATCCACCAGTTAATACGACAATTCCATGGATAACAGGTACACCTCAAATTGGAGAAACATTGACCGGACATGATGGTATATGGCATGACAACATAGATATAGATCCAGGAATTTTAACGTACCTTTTTCAATGGCAAGGTGCTTATAATGCTTCTGAAACGAACCCGACTGATATTCCGGGTGAACGACAAAGAACATTTCTCATCAATAACAGTACACCGCCATATATTCGTCTGGAAATAACAGCCTGGGATGATGGAGAAGGAACACCTGGAAGTCTGTCAACAGTCGCATATTCACGTTATATAGGCATTGGTAAGGATCTTGCCGATATAGATGGCAATGGTAAAGTCGATCTTGGTGATGTTCTGATTACTATTCAATCACTGTCTGGCGTTGTGCCTCAAAAACCACTGATTGGCGGTGATATGAATGGAGATGGACAAATTGGGCTTGCGGATATTATTCATATTTTGGTACAGTTGAGTGAATAAAAGATATCGACCAGGTCGTGTAGAGACGTAGCATGCTACGTCTCTAGGTCCTTTCAGTTCAAAGAAAATACCCCATTTTTTAAATTGCGCCCAACTGAATATGTTTCGCGCCCTACTTAGAAGAAAAAAAAAGTCTAAAACCCATGCTTTTCTAGAATTTTATCAAGCATCCCTTCTTCTCTCAATTTTTTTAACCCATCATTAAACGCTTTTAATTTCTCCTGGTAATTCTTGGCTTTTTTGGAAAAAGCGATATAGAGCGGTTTGACCTCCAATGGGGGTTCCATAAATTCAAGCTCAGATAAAAAATGGGGGTATTTTCGTACAATGATGTGTTTGGCCACATATTTGTCTATGAATATGAAATCAATCCGGCCTTTGAAAAGTTTTTTTAAATTGGTTTCATCACTTTTCGCAATATCTTTTGTTAAAAAGGTTGCTTCGTCAAATTCTTTGGTATTAACATAACCTCTCACAACACCAAACCGATATTGCTTTAATGCTTTCAAAGCTTCAGTCTGCTTGTGTTGCGGATCTACTACATACGAAATTTTGTTGTCTTTCCTTTTGTATAGCCCAACCGGTCCACCTGGAAATGATTCTGAAAAAACAAAATTTTTGAGACGGCTTTCATCATAGTATTCGGGAAACAATCCATCTCGTTTTCCTGTTTCGGCTGTTTTAACAGCACGGGCCCAGGGTAAAAAGCGAATGTCCACTTCAATGCCCGCACGTTTATAAGATTCAGAAACAATTTCATGAACGTACCCATTATTATCCATATTTGGACCAATATAGGGTTCCCACTCAAGTGTCGCTAAAGAAACTGTTTGTCCCGCAAATACGAATTGCGAAAAAACCATACAAAACAAAATGCTCAAAAAGACTTTTCTCATAAGATCCTCCTTAAGTTTGGATGTTTGTAAAAATTTGGGATGATACTTGTTATTGAGTAAGGAATACTCTAAAGATAGCATCCTCATTTTAAGTTGATCATATCATACAAAAAAGATAAGGTCGTGTAGAGACGTCGCATGTTACGTCTCTTCAGTTTATTTACCTCAAAATGAACAATACCAATAATGGGGAAGTTATTTTCAGCGTATTTCTAAGTAATGCCATCCCTTAAATCGTTATAAGCAAATTTTTGTTTATGAAAATTATTTGTGGAATAATATGTTTCGAATATACTTAGATTTTTTGATAAGATCAATGAAATAAAGAAAAAAAATTAAAAATAATAAAGCTGTTATGTAAATAGCAACGA
>Ga0272440_1001157_pt1 | contig 21968 bp, 18 predicted proteins | sample SSMMMBAug17_FD_192440 | JGI IMG/M metagenome (GOLD analysis project Ga0272440, IMG submission 192440) | Marine sediment archaeal communities from Little Sippewissett salt marsh, Falmouth, MA, United States - SSM-MMB-Aug17 | ecosystem: Environmental > Aquatic > Marine > Wetlands > Sediment ...
TCGGCTTCACATTCAGACGACCGTAATGAATGTTTCCTTCAGCATAAATTGAATGAGTTGATAATATAAGACCAATTACCAAACCAATACTTATATATATTGATCTGAGAGAACGTTTCCACGTTTTCATAATCTGCATCCCCTTTGTTTTGTATTGTAATAATTAATGAATGACCTTATTCTGAATAAAGTCATCTTACGATTCCTCTCTTCGCTAAGTTCTCTGATCCTAGCTCGTTTTATGAACATAATGAATCGAAATATACGATAATAAACGAATAGATTGATTTATTTGATATAAATTCAGCTAATAAGCAATTTTAAGCAAATTAATAACAATCTATTCAATTTGAAAAAACATTAAATAGACAAAAATTAGCACCCACATTTGGTGATGTCAATCATTTTTTTTCATTTTTTAATCAATCATTAAGATTTATGCGCTGAGTTGTAGCGTATTTGCCATTTTCCACGTTTTTTGCGCCAAACGAACTGTTGCCTGATCAATCATGTGACCATCAATGGCAACAACCTCATTCTGATTGCTATTTTGACATGCATTTAGAATTATTTTGGCTTTTTCAATATCTTCAGTCAAAGGTGAAAAACACGTATTAATAATCGAAAGCTGGTCAGGATGAATGGCCCATTTCCCATCATATCCTAGTGCGCGTGCCATGGTCGCTGATTTTGACAGCCCCTTCTTGTTTTTAAAATTGCCATATGGGGCATCAATTGCTAACAAATCGTTTGCTTTTGCTGCCATCACAATGCGGCTCAGGACGAAATGCCATCGATGCCCAGGGTATATATCGTTATCATCATCATCACCATGACCGGATATGGAAACGAGTCTGGCTCCGATTGAATCTGTATAGTCTGCAATACCAAAAACGAATGAAATTAATCGACAACTCGATTTCGCAATGTCATTTATGTTATTCAATCCCTGTGCTGTTTCTATGGAGGCTTCTATTTTAACAGGAATATCTTTTTGGATATTCTTTTCAATACCATCCAAAAATCGGGCCACAAAATGAATATCAGCAATATTATTTACTTTTGGAATAACAATCGAATCAATACAGGTCGTTCTAGACCCAACGACAGCGAGAATATCTTTATAAGCAAATGGTGTATCCAACCCATTTATCCGAACACTGACAGTTTTTCTTCCCCAATCCATGCTTTCAAGAGATTGGGCAACTGTTTTTCGCGCCAAATCTTTGTTATTCAGCGGAACACTGTCTTCTAAATCCAGCATCACGACATCTGCCTCACTTTGGGCCGCTTTCCGGTGCATCTTTTCTTTATAACCTGGTACAGAGAGTATAGAACGTCTTGGAATCATTGAAAAACCTTTTATTTGTTTACAAAAAAATTTCTTTTTATCTGCTAATATGCTGTATGTCAAGTTATATTTTTACTATAAAATGATCAACCCATTTTTTGGGGTCATCTCAGGTTGGAGTTGTTCAAGAATATTGAGATAGTTACGATGCTGATTATCGATAATGGTGTTTAGCGCTTTGATGTATTGATTTCTGAGATGATACACAATATTTTTCAATTCATTGACAACAAACAATTCTGTTGTGCCTGCTGTAATATAAGGGGCAATGAGTGAATCCAGTGCCAATTCAACAGGTGTTAAACCACCGCCTGATACTGTCTCAATACCAATAATGGCACTTCCCCAAATTAAGGACAGTGCATGCATTCCAATACGTTTTTGAATCGGAATTCCTTGATTCAAACGTTCAAATTGACCGGTAAGCCATTGATTGATCGTTTTCATTTTTTCATTAAAGAGGTCGGTCACTTTTTTTTCATCCAAATCAGGCGCATATTTTTTTATATGTTGTTCAAAAATGTCCGATGAAACATGTCGTTTAACATACATTTGGTATTCAGACAATGCTGACAAAATGGGGGTCAGGTCCATTTCAGGTGGTAGGATTTTATGACTGAGATTGGATTTTTGTGGATTGATTAGAAAAAAAGGCTTTTTGAGTGTATCAATCAACCATTGGCGAACAGGCGCAAGGAGGTCATGGCGAACATAAACCGATTTGATATGCGGTTTAATGCATTTGTCAAAATAAGCGCGATCAAATGCAGCCGGAGAAAGGATCAGCAATTCTTTCGCTGTTTGTGAGGCATCACCAAGAATTTTTTCAATTTTTTTTGAAACTGCCAATTCATGATCAAATTTTTGCTGAACTTTTGTTAGCCAGGAATTGTAATGGTTTGATAGACATAAAATATCTTTCTTTTTCAACTGATATTTTGGGAAATTACTGTTAAAATATTGACAAATTGGAAGAACAGCTGACTGAAAATCTAACAGGTTTGTTTGGTTATGCCGGGAAATTGCATAGAATGGCACTTCCTCCCCGACAATTTTTACCAATTGATGTTGAATGGTTTTGACAAGTTGATGATCATCACTTTTATTCAATACAATGAGTATTTTTTTCCCAATTTTTCGAGCTTGATAAATGATTTCCAAAGGTTCCTGATCTGCATATTTCTCACATGAAGTAATAAAAAGAATGATATCCGAAAGTAACAAAAGATTATAGGCATGATTCTTGTTTTCCATACAGACACTGTCTACATCCGGAGAGTCAATAAAAATATGCGTCGGAACCGATTTTTGATGAGAAACAAGTGTGATTTGGCCAATTTTGCCGGAAATGGGAAACTGATTATCAGAATGAATATTTGAAATAAAGGGAAACTCAGTATCCTGAAAAGAAGGAATGAAATCATTGTGAACATATGCAATTCCCCCACCAGTCGTGGGACGTCGGACACTTTCAACGCTAACTTTTCTTTGAATCAAGGCATTAAACAACGAAGACTTACCTGTGCCTGTTCCACCCATTAAAACAATAATTAATGGCAATTTGTTATGGTGTTGTTTCCAGTTCAACAATTGAAGCAATTGTCGGGTATGTGCAGCCTGTTCTTTAAAGGCTGTTGGGTCAGAAGCCAATCCCTTGATCGTCATCTGACATAATTTTGTAGCGACAATATTCATTTATATTCCTATCTGATTTCAGAGTGTACATACAATGAAAAACAAACTTTAGCATTTTGTGTTATTCAATTCAATACTAAATTCGCTCTCATGGTCTGACGTCATTTGGAGTTTAACTGCAGGAGTGTAAAAATTCTTTAATACAATTTTGTGCCGCATATGTCCAAAGTACATATTTGTCTCAAAGTATATCGTGTTTCTCGGCAATAAAAAACCTCTAACCGATTGGAATTATATTAATTTAAAATAAATCCATCCAATGGCACAGCCTGTGCTATTAGTAATAATGTCCAAATCAACTCACGATGATCGTACAACTTTTGTTTTTCCAAGCAAGGCGGACTATCACTGACACGGGCACCCGAATCACACGTTTGGAAAAAACAAATTTGTACGATCATTCAACTATAATAGAGGGGTTATGAAAAAAGGCATCGTCATAAATGATATTCATTCCAAACGTCTGGCAATTATTGAACAGTTTCGTAAAGGAAACGTGATTGATTTTGAGTTAAAGTATGCCCGATTGATTGATACATATTTTCAAAATATGTATGCAAAGAGCCAGACAGGAAAAGAGCTGAGCGCAAAAAAGCAACATTTTGCATTATTGGCCTTAGGTGGTTATGGACGATTTGAGCAGTGTGTGCATTCTGATATTGATTTATTGCTATTATTTAACAAACAGGTTCCAGATGAAACCAAACAATTAATTAAGGAGCTGGTTTATCCTTTATGGGATTTGGGGCTTGATGTTAGTCCAGGTACGCGAACAATAAAAGAGACCATTGCGCTGGCTTCTGACGATATTGAAGTTCTCACTGCGCATATGGATGCCCGACAAATTTGTGGTTCAACATCATTATATGCAAACTTTCGTAAACAATTACAGGAAAAAGTCATTCACAAAAGAAAAAATAAAATGCTGGTTTCACTCATTGAAATCAGTAAGTACCGGCATGAAAGATTTGGAGACTCCTGCAGTTTATTGGAACCGAATATTAAGGAAGGTCAGGGGGGGTTAAGAGATTACCACAGTATGCTTTGGATGGCACGCATGCTTAAAGGACTCAATGTGCCAAAAGATTTGGAATATCTTGGATGTATATCTCAAAATGAATACAGCCGATTGAGACACTCTCTCGCATTTTTATGGAAAACCAGAAATCATCTTCATATTCTTTCTGCGAGAAAGAATGATCGCCTTCACTTTGAACTTCAAACCCAACTATCAAGTCGCCTTAATTACAAAGAAAACAATGAACTGAAGCCTGTTGAACTATTTTTAAGTGAACTTCAGGGGCATATGGAAACAATCAAAAAGCTTCATTTAATAATGATCAGAGAATTAAAGCCAGCAAAACGACGGTTTAATTTCAAACGAAAAATACTGTATACCCCTTTAGATGATGAAATAATTGTGGAGCGAGAACTATTGTTTTTTAAATCACCGGAATCAATCATTCAGCGTCCGGAACTGATGATGAAAATATTTGTCGAATCTGCACGCTTAAAACTTCCTTTGAGTGCTGAAGCCCATCGGTTAGTTGAAGAGTTTTGCAGTTTGATTGATGATGATTATATCAAAAAGCCGACAGTCACGAAAGATTTTGAAAGAATTCTTATTACACACACGCCGATGTTCAATGTCTTACATGAAATGTTATCTACCGGCTTGCTGGGAAAGCTCATCCCAGAATTCAATGGAATTGCCAATCGTATTCAATATGATCAATATCATGTATATCCGGTTGATAAACATGTTTTGAAAACTGTACAGCGATTGAAATCTTTTGGTGTGAATGATTCAACTCATGAATGTAATCTATGCTCACACTTATTTCGTGAATTAAAACGAAAAAAACGTGATTTACTATGGGCCGCATTACTCCATGATATTGGGAAAAATGATTCTGTTGGAGATCACAGTGAAAAAGGACAAGTTATCGCTCAAAAAATATTAAGACGATTTGGCTATGGTCCAAGAAAAAGTAATCAAATTGCAATGATTATCAAAGAACATCTTTTTCTCATTAAAATGGCCACACGACGCGATGTGGATGATGAACAAACTGCCATTGCTTGTGCGAGAAGAATTCATAGTGTCGAGCAATTAAATATGCTTTATTTGTTAACTGTTGCAGATTCCATGTCAACCGGTCCAAATGCATGGTCTGACTGGGTGGATCAATTGCTTAGAAAGCTCTACTATCGAACATTGTCGACCATTGAAAATGGTGAACTTGCTACTGCTGAAGCAATAAAGAATATTGATAAAAAGAAAAATGCAATACTTGTCATGAATGAAAAGAATCCGGATCAAAAAGAATTGATTCAGACCTGCTTTAAATTTATGTCCGAACGATACTTGTTGTATTCATCAGTCGAAGAAATGGACCGCCACATCAAGCTTTATGAATCATTGAAAAAACAACGTGTGGTAATGCATGTTGAAAAAGAATGTGAGACAAACACACGATTATTAACCATTTGTGCCAAAGATCGTCCCGGATTATTTTCAATCATCACAGGCATCTTATCAATTTGTAACATATCCATATGTGATGCACGCGTTCATACCTGGCGGAATCAAATTGCGCTTGATATTTTTAAAGTGATTGCACCAAAAGATCATCTTTATGAAGACAAAATGTGGCAAAAAATTGATGCCAAAATTCAAGACAGCCTTTCCTCAGACTTGCAAATTCATCAAACATTAGCAGAGCAAGCTGCTCAAGTCTCATGGGATCGGCGATTGAAACACGCGTCTGCAAAAATTCGTATTGATAACCAATTGTCAGCTTTTTATACGATTATTGAAGTATTTGCTCAGGATCGCCCCGGATTGTTGTTTGGTATCACAGATACACTGTATCGATCCGGATATAATATATATTTTGCCAAGATCGCCACTCAGGGCGATCAGGTCGTGGATATTTTTTATATTAAAGACTTAAATGGTCATAAGATTCAATCCAATGAACAAAGACAGTCTTTAAAACAAAAAATATCGGATATTATCAACGCCTTTACGGATTGATATATCTCTAATTTTATAAAAACATATTGAAGAAGGAGGTTCTCAATGAAAAGAAAAATTATGTTTATCATGTCTTTTGTGCTATGGATATTAACAACGAACGTTTTTGCAGATGATGCCACAATTAACAGTGGAGATACCGCATGGATTATCGTTTCCACTGCATTGGTCATGATGATGACTCCAGCTGGCCTGGCGCTTTTTTATGGTGGGATGTCCCGAACAAAAAATTTGCTCAACACATTGGCCATGACATTTGTATCCTATTGTATTGGCAGTATTATATGGGTCATGTGGGGCTATTCCCTTGCATTTGGCCCAGACATTGGGGGAATTATCGGCGCTCCAACGCATTTGTTCATGAATGGCATCACAGTGAATAGTGTGTCAGGAACCATTCCAACATTTGTATTTGCCCTGTTTCAAATGACATTTGCCGGAATTACAGTGGCTTTGATACTGGGTTCCATTGTGGATCGCATGAAATTCTCCGCATGGATTATATTTTCAATGCTATGGGTGACAGTTGTTTACTGTCCCATTGCCCACTGGGCATGGGGTGGCGGCTGGATGGGCAATATGGGCGCATTGGATTTTGCGGGTGGAAACGTTGTTCATATTAACGCGGGTGTTGCTGGCTTGGTCTTGTCATTATTTCTTGGCAAACGATTGGGATATGGAAAAGAGGCGATGTTTCCATCAAGCGTGACACTAACAGCACTGGGCGCCGCGCTATTATGGTTTGGATGGTTTGGGTTCAATGCTGGTAGCGAACTTGCGGCTGATGGCATTGCAGCATCAGCATTTTTAGTCACCAATACATCCGCATCAATGGGGGCAATGGCATGGATGCTGACAGAATGGGTTGTCAATCGTAAGCCAACTGTTTTAGGGATTGCATCAGGGGCTGTTGCCGGCTTGGTGGCAATTACACCAGCTGCGGGTTTTGTAAACCTTCCCTCGTCATTAGTTATTGGCGCTGTTGCAGGTGTATTAGGTTTTTATTGTGTTGCGGTATTAAAACACAAATTAGGGTATGATGATTCATTAGATGCGTTTGGCGTTCATGGCATGTGCGGTCTTTGGGGGGCGCTGGCGACAGGTATTTTTGCAAGTCCATATATCAATGAAGCGGGGACAGGACTAATATATGGAAATATAGGACAATTATGGATTCAGATTGTTTCTATTGTAGGAACCGCTTTATATTCAGGTGTAGCAACGATTGTCGTGATTTTAATCACACAATTATTGGCTTCGGGCTTGAGGGTCACAAAAGAAGAGGAAATGCAAGGTTTGGACAATGCACTTCATGGCGAGCGTGCATTTGAATTATAATCTAACAATTTAGGGAGGTTCAAACATGAAAAAGATTGAAGCAATCATAAAACCATTTAAGCTCGAAGAAGTCAAGGACGCACTGAATGCAATAGGCATTCAAGGTATGACAATTACCGAGGTTAAAGGGTATGGTCGTCAAAAAGGTCATAAAGAAATATATCGCGGTGCTGAATACATGGTCGATTTTATTCCAAAAATTAAAATGGAAATTATTGTCGCCCAGGATATTGTCGATCAGGCCATTGATGTCATCATGAAAGCAGCAAATACGAACACCATTGGCGATGGTAAATTATTTGTGCTGCCTGTTGAACAGGTTATTCGTGTACGTACTGGTGAAAAAGGAGAAGAAGCGATATAGTTCCTTTTTTGGCTGTCCATGTGTGGCTTAAGCCGGCAAAAGCCGGTTTAAGCCAACGTATCATCTCTCTGAAATTTTAAAGAATATATGATTCACTGATCTCATAAACGAAACGATGACCTGTGTGTCGTGTAACGTCACAACCTCGCTCTCAATCTGGCGTTTTCACAGAAATGTCACATTTGAAAAAAAATGCACTTAAGGTGTATCAGGTTCCATAAACTGTTTTTTCCGCTTCTAAAAAACCATCACTTAGGAATTCTCTGAAAATAACTTTCCCCATTATTGATATTGTTCGTTTTTAGGTAAATGTACTGTAGAGACGTAGCATGCTACGTCTCTACACGACCTTATTTTTTTGGACGATCAAGAAAAATGAGTATGTTGTTGTCAGAGCATTCCTTAACACAATTCTTTTTTATTATAAAAACGTCCAATTGAATGACATTTATAAAAAAAATTTCAACCATTGTATCTATATTCTTGACAAATGTATGCACTGACGTATAAAAAACGTAAAATTAATTAACTTTTGGGAAAGGGGATAATGATGGCTGAAGAAAATAAACTAAGCAATCAAGACGATGAAATCATCGATCTCATCGAAATAACTGAAGATGAGGAAGACGAGCTGGATGATCTGGAACTTGTCGACCTTGATGAAGATTCCGATGATGATCTGGATTCAAATGATGAACCAGAAATGATTGATCTTGATGATGAAGTTTCAGACGACAGTTCTGAAGATATCAATCAAATTACAGAAACACAGCTTGAAATGGATGAACCCATTTCAGATGAAATGTCTGAAGATTCAGAAGACGATTCTGTTGATCTTGCAGAATTGGACGATGAAATGACGCCAGATGAAGATCAGGATGCTGATCTGGTTGAAGATGTCGACGACCTGATAGAAGATGCTGATGATATGATTGAAGATGATCTCGTTGAAGACATTGAAGACATTGAAGATATGGTTGAAAGTGCTGATGATCTGGTTGAAGAAGCGGATGGCATGATTGAAAGTGATGACGTTTTGATTGATGAAGCGGATAACATGGGTGACGACATGACTGAAGACATTGAAGCGCATGAAGATGATGCTGGAAAAGCTGAAGATTTAGCAAAAACCGACCCACCTCCTGAGACACAGGACACACAAATCGAAATGCCTGATATAGACCAACAGCCCACTGATACACCGGAAGTCAATGTAATTGACGATGAGGATGAAGATGACGATGATGACGAGATTATCGAATTGACAACACCGGCTCCAGTGGCATCGGCAGCAAGCGCACCTGCAGTTTCGAAAGATGAATTGAAAGAGACTGTTCGTGAAGTTATTGAAGAAATGATGGGTGAACGTCTGGATCAGCTTCTGACCACTGTTGTCGAATCTGTTGTTTCACAAAAAATTGAGGACCTTCAAAACGAACTGATGGCATAAATTTTTTGCTGATTTTATATTTATTCATTTCAATAAAAGAGTGCATATATGTTAGATAAAAGCTATGAACCCCATTCAGTTGAAAAAAAATGGGCTGAATTCTGGAAAGAAAACAAACAGTTTGCTGCAAAAGATACCTCTGATCAACCACCATATTCCATTGTCATACCACCACCAAATGTGACCGGTGTATTACATATGGGACACGCTTTAAATGTTACATTGCAGGATATTATGTGTCGTTATCACCGAATGAAAGGCCATAATGTCCTATGGATGCCCGGAACTGATCATGCCGGTATTGCAACACAAAATGTTGTCGAAAAACAGTTGGCAAAAGAAGGCATGGATCGACATCAATTAGGCAGAGAACAATTTATTCAACGGGTATGGGAATGGAGAAAAGAATATGGCGGCGCTATTATCAACCAACTTAAACGATTAGGCGCATCTTGTGATTGGGAACGAGAACGTTTTACAATGGATGAAGGTTTGTCCAAAGCAGTGCGGAAGGTCTTTGTTGAATTATATGATGCCGGGCTGATTTATCAAGGAGATTATATCACCAATTGGTGTCCCCGATGTCAGACAGCATTGGCGGATCTGGAAGTCGAACATGAGGAGTTGGATGGTCATTTATACCATATCCGGTATCCATTTGACGACAACTCTGATGAAGGCCTGATTGTCGCAACGACCCGACCGGAAACCATGTTGGGAGATACTGCGGTAGCTGTTCATCCTGATGATGATCGCTATAAAAATGTACCAGAAACTGTCCACTTGCCCTTAACCAATCGGACAATACCAGTTATCAAAGATGACTATGTGGACCGGAGCTTTGGAACCGGTGCCTTAAAAGTAACACCTGCCCACGACCCCAATGATTTTGAAATTGGCCGACGTCATGAACTTCAATCCATTCGTGTCATTGCTGATGATGCCAAAATGACAGCGTCTGCCGGTTCATCATATCAGGGAATGGATCGATTTGATTGTCGCACACGCATTATTGCTGATCTGAAAGATCTGGGGTTAATGATAAAGATTGATCCTTTAAAACATGGTGTGGGCCATTGTTACCGATGTAAAACAGTTGTTGAGCCGAACCTTTCAAAACAATGGTTTGTGAAAACCGCTCCGCTGGCAGAAAAAGCAATCAAGGCTGTTGAAAATGGCAATACCCAGATCATTCCTGAAAACTGGACAAAAACTTATTATGAATGGATGAATAATATCAAGGATTGGTGTATTTCTCGTCAAATCTGGTGGGGACATCGCATTCCTGCCTGGCATTGCCAGGATTGCCATCATACAATGGTCAGCTTGAAAAATATAACACAATGTACGAAATGTAATGGGAATCATTTAATGCAAGAATCTGATGTTTTGGATACCTGGTTCAGTTCGGCATTGTGGCCTTTTTCTACAATGGGATGGCCCGAACAAACACAGTTGTTGAAAACGTTTTATCCGACATCATTGCTTGTTTCTGGTTTTGATATCCTCTTTTTTTGGATTGCCCGCATGATGATGATGGGCATTTGGTTTATGAAAGATGTCCCCTTTTCAGATGTCTATATCCATGCGTTGGTTCGCGATGAAAATGGTCAAAAAATGAGCAAATCCAAAGGCAATGTGATTGATCCATTGGATATTATTCAACGATATGGAACAGATGCATTCCGCTTTACATTGGCAGCCTTTGCAGCTCAAGGGCGGGATATCAGAATGTCTGAAAAGCGCATTGAGGGTTATCGCAATTTTATCAATAAACTATGGAATGCCGCCCGATTTTCCCTAACCCATCTGGAAAAATATGATTCAAGAGATACAGCAGATCACCCCTCATTACCTGACCGATGGATTCTATCCCGACTGACACGAGTCGCAACCGATGTTGAAGAACATTTAGATCACTATAGATTTAATGAAGCAGCGAACGCGTTATATCATTTTGTATGGCATGAATTGTGTGACTGGTACCTCGAAGCGATCAAGCCAACCTTATATGAACATGAAGGCCATAAGCCATCAACATTGGCCGCCTTAAATCAAGTATTATGTGCAAGTTTAGGCTTATTACATCCGTTCATTCCATTTATTACTGAAGAAATACGCAGTAAATTACCGGAACCTCCAACAACCTCTTTGATGTATACTGATTATCCCATAAAAATAAATGCGCTGGATACAAACGCAGAGACATTAATGACTTTAATGATGGATATGGTCACTGGTATTCGTAATATTCGAGGAGAAATGAATATCAGCCCATCATTTTTATTAGAAGTCATGGTGTTCTCACCCAATGCAGATATTCGTCAGGAAATCGAAACCCACAAAAATCTGGTGATCAACCTGGCCCGCCTGAAACGTATGACTGTACAAAAACCATCCATGCGCCCCAAATCTGCAGCCACAGTTGTTATTGGCGATCATACAGTTTATGTTGCCTTAGAAGGCGTTATTGATTTTGAAAAAGAAATCGGACGATTGGAAAAAGAGATTCAAAAACTAGAAAAAGAACTGATTGGCGTGAGTAAAAAATTGGCCAATGAAGATTTTTTAAATAAAGCGCCTAAATCGGTCGTGGAAAAAGTTTCAGAAAAGCATTCGACACTGATGGAAAAACAGGATCGCCTGAAAGAAAACCTGACAAAAATTCAAAAAATTGGAAATTTGTAATGTTTTTTTGGATTGGAATTGGGCTCGTTTGAACAACAATATCCTAATTTTAGTATAAATATTGGAGGAACAACCATTGGCTATTCATCTCGTGTCTCATCCATTAATAAAACATAAAGTGGGTCTTCTACGAAGACATGATATTTCAACAAAAAATTTTCGCGAACTCGCGCAAGAAATTACCAGTCTACTGACTTATGAAGCAACAAAAACCCTTGAAACAGAGCGACAAACAATTACATGTTGGTCTGGACCGGTTCAGGTGGAATGTATAAAAGGGAAAAAAATAACAGTTGTCCCTATTCTTCGTGCCGGACTTGGCATGATGGATGGCGTATTGCAATTGGTTCCATCAGCACGCGTCAGTGTGGTTGGCCTGTATCGAAATGAAGACACTCTCGAACCTGTTCAGTATTATGTAAAACTTGCCGGACATATGGAAGAACGTATCGCACTGATTGTTGATCCAATGCTTGCAACCGGTGGTACATTGGTGGCAACAATTGACTTATTGAAAGCTTCGGGGTGTAAACAAATTAAAGGATTGTTTATTGTGGCCGCACCAGAGGGAATCAAGCGCCTTGAAAACGACCATCCGGATGTTGATATTTACCTGGCATCAATTGATGAAAAGCTTAATGATATCGGATATATTCTTCCTGGATTGGGTGATGCAGGAGATAAAATATTTGGCACAAGATAGGATGCACTGATGCATAATCATCAATCAACAAATTATGTGTTTCGGTTTAAAGATGCCATTTTAGGTGCACAAATGCTCTTTGTTGCTTTTGGTGCACTTGTTCTGGTTCCTTTGTTGACAGGATTGGACCCCAGTGTCGCTTTATTTACTGCTGGACTGGGCACATTGGTTTTTCAGGTCATTACAGGCGGACAGGTGCCTGTTTTTCTGGCATCATCATTTGCATTTATCGCACCCATCATCTATGGGGTTAAAACCTGGGGAATTCCTGGAACACTCTGCGGGCTTATTTCAGCAGGCATTTTGTACATTATTTTTAGTTTAATTATTCAAATCTGGGGTATAAAAGTAATCCAAAAACTTTTTCCACCAGTGGTAACCGGCCCAATGATCATGATTATCGGTTTGATCCTTGCGCCTGTTGCTGGCAATATGGCCATGGGGAAAACAGGTGATGGCGCAATACAACTCATTCCAATCAATTTCGCATTAATCATTTCAACGTTATCTCTTTGTGTAACCGTGTTGGTTTCAATTCGTGGCAAAGGACTGTTTCGTTTGGTTCCAATTTTATGTGGTATTTTTGTGGGATACACCATTTGCTTGTTCTTTGGTATCATTGATTTTTCTAAAATAGCTGAGGCAAAATGGATTGCAATGCCGAATTTTATTATGCCAAAGTGGCATCCTGAAGCAATCATTTATATTGTCCCTGTTGCCATTGCACCAGCTATTGAACATTTTGGCGATGTCCTTGCCATTGGCTCAATAACAGGAAGAAACTATTTACAATCACCGGGAATACATCGCACGCTAATGGGTGATGGTGTCGCAACAGGCATCGCCGCCATGCTGGGCGGACCACCCAATACAACATATTCTGAAGTCACCGGAGCGGTTGCACTGACACGTATTTACAACCCCGCCATCATGACATGGGCAGCCATAACAGCAATACTGTTATCCTTTGTCGGAAAGGTTGGTGCTGTGTTGCAAACAATTCCTGTTCCTGTTATGGGTGGAATCATGTTGCTGTTGTTCGGAGCAATAATGGTTGTTGGAATGAAACAACTGATTCAGGTGGGAGATGACATGACGTCACCTCGGAATATGGCCATTGTTGCAATTATGATGACAGTTGGAATTAGCGGGTTGCAGATTTCAGTACATGATTTTTGTATTGAAGGCATTGGGCTTGCGGGTATATTGGGCATTTTTTTGAACCTGGCTCTACCGCATGCAAATCAACGATATCCTTTAGGTATTCTTGTTTATGGGTCTATGATGACAGATCCGGGTAAAGAGATGACGCGCTATGTTCAAACAACAATTCCTGTCATCACACCTTTTGCTGTCGAGTACGCTCGAAAAAGCAAGAATAGATCCAATGCGCCAGTTCTTGTTCCGGTCAAAGATGATGGTACAAAAGTGAAAGCGCAAATTCTGGTCATGAAACCCGATATTTCAGAACAAATGGCATGTGATTTATTATATCGACGTGCAATTAATTTTGTTGATGAAACCGCTATTGTCTATTCAGATAAAGAGAAACATGAAAACAGTGGCCTTCAAATTCAATATATTGAAAATTTTGGAAATGTAGACAAGGTGTTTTATACCGCCTTTATGCCTAATATTGAAAATATCGTTAATCCGGAGATTTCTCCAGATGACAAAGCCAAAGAGTTGGCATATCTGGCCATTGAAAGTTTGAATCAGGACACCTTCTGTATGCAGCGGGATGGCATTCGCTGTTTAATTGAAGATCTCAGCTCGGGTATACATACGCCGCTATCTAAATTCTATGTGCGTGAAATAATCAATCGAGCAGCGGCAAACGATTTAAATGAAGCTCGAATTCTAATTGCAAAACAGAAACATATCTATCCTTAATAACAAACGTTTTTTTAGCACGTATTGTAGGCAAAAATAGTATCATGAACTCAAAAATGAATCATCATCATGTTGTATGGCATCGGTCACAGGTCAGACCATCCGATCGGAATGTTATGAATGGTCACAGAAGCGCTAACATTTGGTTTACCGGCTATTCTGGATCTGGAAAATCAACACTTGCGCATACACTTGAAAAGCGGTTGTTTGAGATGAAATGCCGCACATTTGTATTTGATGGCGACAATGTTCGTCATGGTCTATGCAAAGATTTGGGGTTTTCGTCTGAAGATCGGCGTGAAAATATCAGGCGGATTACTGAAATGGTTAAGTTATTCCTGGATGCTGGATTGATTGCATTGACAGCTTTCATTGCACCATTTCAAAAGGATCGGGATCTTATCAGATCTCGGTTAGGGGCAGATAATTATATTGAGGTCTTTTGTGATTGTCCTCTACAAATATGTGAAAAACGTGATGTCAAAGGCATTTATAAAAAGGCACGACAAGGCCTTATTAAAGATTTCACAGGAATTTCATCACCTTATGAGCCACCCTCCGCTCCTGATATTGTGCTTCAAACAGGTACGCAAGGCATTGATGATTGTATCGCGCAATTGATCAACCTGCTGCATAATCGTCGCGTGTTCGACCTGTAATGAATTGATTTTTTACTTTTTATTGATTGAAATAAAACATTATTCTTGCCTCTCTATTTTATTTATGATACATTAAAATTATTTACTATTTAAGGCGAATTAGAATAAAATTAAAAAAAACAAGACAGTACCAAGGCAATCCTGCAAAAAGGATAAAGATTTGATAAAGGAGATCAGCATGACAACACGAGTGTCTTCATTGACTATTTGTAATCGGCACCATTATTGTTTGGGTGTTATCCGGTTTTTGGTCTTAACAATCTTGTCAGTCAGCATAATGTGGACGATGGATTATACTTTGTTGGCACCGCATTCAACTGCCTGGGCTGATGAAGAAGCACCTGCTGAGGGGGAAGCGCCTCCGGAAGAAGGTGAAGGTGTTCCACAGGAATCGGTTCTTGATGTTTTCCTGAAACTAGATCCATTTATTGTTAATCTTAAGGGCAATGGCATGAAACGTTATTTGAAAACAACCATTGCGATTGAGGTGGAAGAAAGAGATGTAAAACAAGAACTGGAAATGCTCACACCAAAACTTCGGGATACCATATTGTTTGTATTAACGAGCAAATCCTATAACGATCTGTTTTCCAACGAAGGCAAAATTGCACTGAAACATGAATTAATCGCTCATATCAATCGAATATTAAAATCCGGCACGATAAAGGCAATATACATTACTGATTTTATCATACAATAATTCACGATCAATGAAGATACCCATCGTATTCATGCGTAAATTGAAATATTGAATTTTTAAGACGTTTTTTTTAATACTCATATAAGGACGAATTTTAAAGATATTGAGATAATGATAACGACTTTCAGTCAAAATGTTTTTTTTACATGGAAATGGAAATCCTTGTTCAATGCATTTCAGCAGTTTCAGGAAAAAAGTCTAAAAGAAATAAAAGCACGTCTAGATGAGTTGTCACAAGAAAAAGAGCGAATTGATAATAACCTTTACTGTCGTTACTGTCGCAATCTAATTACATCCACCGACCATTCGATTCAAATAAATGGCAGCGTGGAACATCAATTTACAAATCCCGAAGGAAACACTTTTGAAATCGCCTGTTTTTCAGTTGCACAAGGATGTGTTCACACAGGCACACCTACATTTGAACATACATGGTTCGATAATTATAATTGGCGGTTTGCGTTGTGTGCAAAATGTCATTTTCATATGGGGTGGTATTATCAATCGAGTCATCACAATTTTTATGGATTGATTCGAAAAGCATTAATGCGTAAGGATTAACGTTCATTTGGCAAATGGAACAAAAAAAGAATGGAAAATGCCACCTTAAAACGTGTGTTAGTTCTCGAAGATGAAGAAATGTTGCGTCTCATTGTAAAAGATTTTTTGACTGTTTCTGGATTTGAGACACAAGCGTTTGCCGATGCGCTGTCTGCTATTGAAATACTGAAAAATAAAGCCTATGATGTTGCTATCGTGGACATTAATATGCCGCAAATGTCGGGTGAAGAGTTTATTATTCAAGCCAAAACCCTGTGCCCGGACATTCAATTTATCATTCATACCGGACACAGTTGTTACAATGTCTCTTCAAGGTTAAAGGAAATAGGCGTGTCGCAAAATAATGTCCTCATTAAACCGGTTGAAAACATGAACGTCTTTGTTACGAAGATTCAACAAATGTGTCTGAAATAGAAATGCACAGAAGTATATCTCCGAGCAGGTCAAGGCAAACAATTTCTGGTTCTTATTTTCAGAGATATCCTGACTACTTTTCAAACAAGTATGAAGGATGTCATAAAACCAACGCCTGACCATATGATTTAATTCGTTTTAACACATAAGGAAACGCTCATGTCTAAAAATATTCTGACAAGACCTGGTGAAATGATCAAGAAAGCTGTTCAATGGATATCCGACCAAAAACAAAAACAGCCTGATCAAAAAATGTCAACGCTCATTGATCAAGCAGGGATTAATTTCGATTTATCCCCCAAAGATCTTGATTTTCTATCCCGCAAACTTGATCAGGCATCATGAAAAAAGTCAGACGACTTCCAGAGATAATTGCCAATAAAATTGCTGCTGGAGAGGTCGTAGAACGTCCTGTTTCTGTTGTAAAAGAGCTTTTAGAAAATGCGATTGATGCCAACAGCACACGTATCAGAATAGATATTGAAAAAGGCGGGGCGCAACTTATCCGGTTGTCAGATAATGGTATTGGCATGCATCGGGAGAATGCGCTTCTTTCTTTGGAACGTCATGCCACCAGCAAAATATTTTCAGATTCAGATATATTTGCGATCAAGACCCTGGGTTTCAGAGGTGAAGCACTACCGAGTATTGCAGCAATATCTAAAATGGTAATGGTCACTCGTCCAAGCGATTGTGAAATTGGAACAGAAATTCAGGTTGAAGGCGGTAAAGTGATACAGGTCAGTGATGCCGGTGCGCCATCAGGAACATATATTTCGGTCAAAGATCTTTTTTTCAACACGCCGGCACGCAAAAAATATATGAAAAGCAATCGGACTGAAATCGCTCACATTATCGACTATCTTTCCAATGTGGCTGTCGGATTTCCATCAGTACATTTCAAACTATTTCATAATTCTAAATCGATTAAAAATTGGCCGGGCACAAAAAATATTTCTGACCGAATTGCAGATGTTATGGGTGATGACTTATATAAAAAACTCTACCCCATTAAATATGATAATGAATATGTCTCAATTGAGGGCTATGTTGCATCACCCGAAATCAGCCGAAAATCAACCAGTCATGTCCTTTTTGTCAATGGCCGTGTTGTGACAGATCGATTTATTCAACATGCCATATTAGAAGGATATCGGGGGAAACTATTAAAGGGGCACTATCCAGTTGCGGTCTTATACTTGACTGTGCCTTTTGAGGATGTAGATGTTAATGTGCATCCTGCCAAACTGACTGTTCGTTTTGTTCATCAGGGCGGAATACATCAGGCAATTGTCCAGGCAATCCAAAAATCACTGACTCAAACCAATCGTGGCCCATGGCAATCAACACCTGAAAGTCAATCTAACCCCGAACCAACACAAACAAACCAAAACCAAATAGAAAAACAAATTTATAATTATCCAGATCAGACGCAATCTCATCAAAACAACACAGTGCATGAAGATTTTGTTCCTGTCTCATACACTGCGCAGCCTGCATTGATACCTGAGTCGAATGAAAAAGAAGTGCCAGACAGTGGGATAGGTTATGCCGGTTTACATGTCATTGGGCAATTGCAAAAAACATATATTATTTGTGAAAATGGCCAGTCTATGTTTTTGATAGACCAACATGCTGCACATGAACGAGTTGTTTATGAACGTTTTAAACAAGCCCTGTCATCACAAAAATTGCCTGTACAGCGCTTGCTTGTTCCAGAAACGATTGACCTTACATATCAACAGGCAGAGATTTTTGAAAAATTGATTCAGGACTTGCAAAAAATTGGATTTGATATCGAACACTTTGGCCAGAATACATTTATTGTTAAAGCTGTACCGGATATCTTAACTGGAAAAGATATCAAATCCCTGGTTCATGAAATTGCAGAAAGTCTCCCAGATATCAAGAGCACTGCACCAGTTGAACATGCCATTGATGAATGTCTCATCCTGATGGCCTGTCATTCCGCGATTCGTGCCGGCCAGAGGCTCTCGTCAATTGAAATCAGTGAACTCTTAAAATCTCTCGATCGTTGTGAACAGCCATCTCAATGCCCCCACGGTCGTCCGACCTGTATTCAGTGGAATCAACTTGAGATTGAAAAAAAATTTAAACGCATTGTATAATATCTGATATTTTTAATAAATTTTGAATTAATTAAAAATATCGTTGATAACTTGCTAAAAATAAGTTATAAATCCAATTAAGAATAAATAAGGTACAACTTTTATTAAAAGACTTAAGGCTTCAAAAAAATTATTAAATAAGCAAACAAAAATTTTCCCAACCCAATAAATAAGTTTACAATCATTGAAGTTGGGGCCCATTAACACTTATTATATAGATTTTTTAATATCTATATAGCCAGGCAACTGCAAAAAGAAATCATATGCGGTTGTTAACCAGAGAAAGGAGTTAGACAGTGAATACGTATTTAAAAATTTATCTCGCTTTTATTATTCAATTTGTTGTGGCAGCAATATTGGTTGTCAAAAGCATTATTGAAAATGGCGGAAACTTTTATGTGGGCGGATTTATCGTCCTTGTGATCGTTTTTGTATTATCTCTGATCATTTTGAAAAAAACAGTTTACAATGTCTACAGAATTTTTGGAGAAATGTCCGGTGAAATGACAATGATCTCCAATGAAATTGAAAAAATGTCATCAAGTGTCCTGAACACGACCCAATCATTGTCAGATGGCACTTCAGGTCAGGCATCCGCTTTGGAGCAGACGTCATCATCTCTAGAAGAAATTGCGTCCATGACCAAACAAAATGCAGATAATGCCAATACTGCTAATTCTCTGGTTAAAGAAGCCGGGCAGATTTTTAAACAGGCCAATGAATCAATGGATCAGTTGACCAATTCCATGCAGGAAATTTCAAAGGCCAGTGAAGATACGCAAAAAATCGTAAAGACCATTGATGAAATAGCGTTTCAAACGAATTTGCTTGCATTGAATGCAGCTGTTGAAGCTGCACGAGCAGGTGAAGCCGGTGCTGGTTTTGCTGTTGTTGCGGACGAAGTGCGTAACCTTGCCATGCGTGCTGCTGAAGCTGCCAGGAATACATCAAACATTATTGAGCAGACAGTTAAAAAAGTGCAGGAAGGTTCGGGTCAGGTTACCAGTACGACAGAGGCTTTTGGCCAGGTTGATGAAAACAGCCGCAAACTGGGCGAATTGATTGGAGAAATATCAAGTGCATCCAATGAACAAGCCATGGGGATTGATCAAATCAACCGTGCGGTCTCTGACATGGATGAAGTTGTCCAGCAGAATGCTTCTCGTGCACAAGAATCGGTGAATTCCTCAAAAGAATTGAACAGCTATGGCAAGAAAATTAAATTAAGTTTTGCAGAACTTATGCGCGCATTTGGAGGATCGTCAACCGGAACAATGCGTCCTGCATCAAAGTCAGCAAGTTCTGGCGGAGGACGTTCCGTTCCCAAAAAATCGCAACATGCCAAAAAGAGACCAAAAGCTTTAACAGCTGGAAGTGCTGTTCCCAAATCAACGAAAAAAGAAGCCTTACAATCTACCTCTGAAGTTCGGCCAGAACAGATGATTCCTTTTGACGATGATGATTTCAAAGATTTCTAACATATCAATGATTTGTTTAAACCGACGATTAAAGGAGAAGCAACATGAGTGATGAAAATATACAACGTGACCAGGTTTCATCCTCAGTCAAAAGAGAGGGAAAATATTTGACCTTTGCTTTGGCAGATGAAGAATATGGGATCGGCATTCTTAAAGTTAAAGAAATTATTGGTATGATGGCAATCACGCCTGTTCCTCAAACACCATCATATGTAAAAGGAGTGATTAACCTTCGCGGAAAAGTTATCCCTGTTGTTGATTTACGTAGCAAATTTGATATGGAAACAATTGACTATACCGACCGAACCTGTATTATTGTTGTTGAAATTGAAGGAAAAGAGGAGCGGATTCAAATTGGAATTGTTGTGGATACCGTCTCTGAAGTTATCAATGTTCGAGAGGATGACGTTGAAGATACCCCCACTTTTGGTACACGTGTGAGCACTGAATTTATTTTGGGGATGGCAAAAATTGAAGGCAGTGTTAAAATCTTATTGGATATTGATGCTGTTCTCAGCGCAAAAGAGTTAAGCCAGATCGTTTAATTATTACAAAAAGGCACGTTCAATATGATAATGAACGTGCCAATAAATGATATCTAATATCGCTTTATTTTGTTCGATTACTCAATTTTAATCAATTCAGCATAAAAACTTCCCACAATCACTTTACTTCTTAACAACACAGGAATTCGGCGCTCATCATTGGTAATCCATATTTGTATTTTTGCATTTTTACTTTTTTCAAAAACGCCGCCAACATCTTTGATATCCGGCTCAATTAACCATGTATCAAAAGAGCCATCGTTAACAGTTATTTTTTCCCGCTTGATATAGCGTACTTTTCCAATGACACATTTTTTGCCATCAGTGACAGAAGCTAGAATCTCTTGTGTTTTATTCGGCAGAAACAACCGCACATAATAAAAGGCGGACAATGGATCAAACGTATGTTGTGGGATTGAAATGAGCGGTCGAAATTTGTTAAAATTACGATACTGTGCAGTTTGATTGTTCAAATCAAAATTAACTGTAATATCGCGTCTGGTGCGTCCTTCGCGAACTTTTTTTGTATAATGCACTGTTCCATTACGTGCAATGGATACATAGGAATCAATTTGATCGTCTACTTCATATATTTTGCTCACAAACGAATTGGTTTTGGCTTTCAGTCGAAAATGAAAAACAGTCTCCCCATTCCTTGTTTTTTGGGGGAGTACTTCAAGCCACGAATAGCCAGCAGGGATAAAGCCCCATTTGATACAATAGGTAAGCCTTTCTCCTGGAAAAAAGGCTGTAATGTCCAAATCAGAAAAAGTAGGCTGTGCAAAAATAAGGGAATTATTGAGTAAATAGACCATCCCCAGGATAATCAAAAATTGTTTGATTGCTGTTCTCATATCATGTATACTTTGTCTTAGGAATGCTCGGAAAATAAGTTCCTCATTTAAAAATGCTTGACTGTTCAACAATTTAAAATCAAGCATATGCGTACCAAAATGAACA
>Ga0272440_1001158_pt1 | contig 21957 bp, 12 predicted proteins | sample SSMMMBAug17_FD_192440 | JGI IMG/M metagenome (GOLD analysis project Ga0272440, IMG submission 192440) | Marine sediment archaeal communities from Little Sippewissett salt marsh, Falmouth, MA, United States - SSM-MMB-Aug17 | ecosystem: Environmental > Aquatic > Marine > Wetlands > Sediment ...
TTCTTAACAAATGTCCGTGGTCAAAGGTAGATCATTGTTATAAAAAGATTGCCATTTCAAACGTTTAGGCAATCTTTTGAATATTTTTTTTACTTGTCCCATAAATTTATGGGACAAATGTTTAAAAGAAGATGAAATATCATCTTTTCTATTTTCATTTCTCCTTCCTAACAACATCTAATTTTGATAATAATATTTTTACTCTTCCTTCGGGTGTATCATGCATAGCAGCATATTTTTTAACATCAATCAGTTCAGCATTCTATAATTTCAACAATAGCTTCAATGGTTTCATAGAGCAGAAAAACCTTCTCTTTGTAGATTCTATTGAAAATTTTCGGCTCATATTATCTAACATTTATCTTGCTTCCACATTCCCTTCCAATTTTTAACCTTTTTGGCTACAATCTTTTTGATCTTTTTCTGTATTACAGTTTAAAATAGGGAGCATAACGCTGAAATAAGCGGCGTTAGTCCGCTTGATTGAATGGTTAGTACTATCTCATTCGACTATATCTTCAAGTTCTGCCTCAATTTCTTCAATAGTCGGAAGAGTGTTCTTCAATTCATCAGGCAAATTTTTTGTAATAGTATATTCACTAACTCCCATGGGTGATTCAACTCTATTCAGAGCGTATTCAACGACCGTATTATTTTTGGATTTACAAATAAGGATTCCTATGGTGGGATTATCAAGTTCAGTTTTTATTTCACCATCAACTGCTGAGATATAAAAATTAAGTTGTCCTGCAAATTCTGGTTTAAATTTTACACTTTTTAGCTCCACCACCACATAACAGTGAAGTTTTACGTGGTAAAAGAGTAAATCTATAAAAAACTCATCCCCACCAATTTTTATTCGATACTGTTTTCCGATAAATGAAAATCCAGCACCCAGTTCTAATAGAAAATGGGTAATATGGTTAATCAATCCTTCTTCAAGTTCTTTTTCTTCATGTTTTTTTCTTAAGTTTAAAAAATCAAAACTATATGGATCTTTTAATGTTTGCTTGGCTAAATCTGATAAAGGTTCCGGCAGTTTATCTTTAAAATTGGTAATTGCTTTTCCCTCTCTTTGTTTTAAATTAGACTCTATCTGATGAACCATAACCGATCTTGACCAGTTGTATTTAATCGTTTGATTGACATAGAAAAGCGCTTCATTGACTGACTGGCATTTTGTAATTATTTCCCTATTATGTCCCCACGGAATTTGTAATATTTCTTCAAAAGGTTCTGGTGTGATTATGGTTTCTAAATCTCCCACAAGCTGTGGGAGATTTTTCAGATGTGAATTTGAACTTGATTTTTTATTTTTTTCAACATTTTGTGATGATTTCTGCTTTGTATAAAAAAGATACCATTTTTTCATGTACAATAAATTTGTCGGTGAAAATCCTTTCATGTTGGGGAATTCTTTTTTTAAATCTTTACTAATCTCAGCAATAAACCCTTTACCCCAGGTGGACTCCTTTTGTTTTTGTACAATCAGATGAGCTAAATCCCAGTAGAGTTTTAAAAGCTCCACGTTTACTTTGACAGCTGCTTTAATCTGGGATGCTTGTATTCTGGACTTTATATCTTGAATAAATTTTTTATATTCATTGGTTTTAATGATTCTATTCATACAATGTCCTTGTGTTATGTCTTTCTGGATGTTATTGGATTATCATTAGTTCAAAGAATGAATAATTTTTCTTTTATGATCTTATTTTTTTTATCCTGTTATTTTAATATAACGTTGCTAATCAGCCATGTGTTTTTTTGCATCGGTTGAATTAGCTTTGTTATGCAACGTTTTTCTTTAGGCGTTACATTATATTGCTTCAAGGCTTTTCTTTGAAATCACCGTATAAGGATGATTTTCTCCAAAACTATCATTAAATGTTTTAAAAGCCATCTTTAAAAGAGCTTTCGCTTCTTCCAATTCCCCGATTTCCTTTAATACAAGAGCTAAATTTACCTGCCTTATTGCAATAGTTGGATGTCCTGTTTCGTGAATCCTTTGATCTGAAGAAAGGGCTTGACGTAAAAGATCCCTTGCTTCCTCAAGCTGACCTAACTTTTTTAACACCATAGCCAAATTCGATTTATCTGTCGCAATAGATGGATGATCTGATCCGAAAGTCTGTTGATCTGATGCAAGAGCCTGACGTAAAAGATCCCTTGCTTCCTCAAGCAGACCTAATTCCTTTAACACCATAGCCAAATTCGATTGCCTTGTGGCAATGGAAGGGTGACCAGATCCGAAAGTCTGTTGATCTGATGCAAGAGCCAGACGTAAAAGATCCCTTGCCTCTTCAAGTTGACCTAAATCCTTTAACACCATAGCTAAATTCGATTGCCTTGTGGCAATGGAAGGGTGACCAGATCCGAAAGTCTGTTGATCTGATGCAAGAGCCAGACGTAAAAGATCCCTTGCCTCTTCAAGTTGACCTAAATCCTTTAACACCATAGCCAAATTCGATTGCCTTGTGGCAATGGAAGGGTGACCAAATCCGAAGGTCTGTTGATCTGAAGCAAGGGCCTGACGTAAAAGATCCCTTGCTTCTTCAAGCTGACCTAAATCCATTAGCACTAAAGCAATATTGTTAAGTCGATTTGAAATGGTTGGATGCCCAGGTTCGAAATTTTGCTTGTCAATTGATAGAGCCTTTTTATAATATTCTAAAGCCTCATCAATTCTGCCTATATCACAAAGTAAGCTGGCATAATTATTAAGACGATTTGAAATTATCGGATCGTTTGGCCCAAGAATAGCTTTATCGATTTCGAGAGCCTTTTCTATATACGTCATTGCGTCTTCATATCTACCCTGATCTCGGTACAAACTTGCAATATTACTTAAGGTAGAGGAATATTTAAGCTTGTCGTCGATGGATTCAGCTATTTCAAGCGCTTTATGGAAAACACTTTCTGCCTCAAGCAAATCACCCAAATCAATTAGACAGTTACCTACTTTGTTCAAAAGGTCTAAAACTGAAGGATGATTAGGACTGTATTCAATTTTGGCTAATTCCAAAGCTTTTTTAAAACTGACAAGTGCACCTGAAAAATCACCTGTAGATAGTAGGTCGTCTCCAATTGTTATTTCCCGGAGAATGGGAGTTTTAGTTGATTTTGATAAAGATGCTATTAAGCGAGTAAGTTGTTGTTTTTCGTTTTTTTGATCGCGGAGATCCAGTGACTGATATCGCATTATTGCGGTGGGAATGTTTTTATAATCTGAACCCGGGAGTAAAACTGGAATAATTCTTTTTTGATAATCTTGTCCTTGATATTCTATCGCTAATTGTAGCTCTTTCTGCTGTGATTTAGGAAAAGAAGTGCCGACAATAAGTAGTATAGTGTTAGAATTTCTAATTGCATCCTTGATTGAATCCTCCCACTTTTCACCAGGAACCAATAACCAACTATCTAGCCAAACTCGAATTTGATTCCTTTTAAGAACATCTGCTATTCGATCTACCGCACTTATATCATCTTTGTGGGAATAGCTGATAAAGACGTCATATTTATTTTCTGTGTTTATCATTGCATCTAACCAATCAATTTATCTAATAATCGGCGCTGATATTCTACTGCGATATCATCGTCAATCAAGTGTCTCTTTCTCAATTTTCTTAAATGAGTAAGTTTTGTCTGTATATTATTTAAATCAGCGTCAGGCTCTTCATCTTGCGGGAGACGACCTGGGGGGATACCTTTAATGCCGCAACTTAAAATATGGAAAGCTTTTAAGTCATTTAGTCCGTCTTTAAAATTTACCCAAGTACGAAGTTCCAAAAAATCATCAATCACTGAAACATCTGCATCCGGTAAAAGAACAGGTATAACACGAAAGGATGAGTCTTTCGTTTGCCTATTTAAGGCTCTTTCAATTTCTTCCTTAAACCATCCTCTTGGGGTTTTTTTACCAATACAAACTACACATGTTTTGGCCTCATGAAGACCTTTTGCCATAGCCTGTTGCCAGTGTTCTCCTGGAATCAAAACCCATTTATCTAACCATACACACAACTCAGCCTCATCTTCAATGCGAACGCAGAGAGCTTCGACTATCTCAGCATCTTCATGTGAATGGCTTAAGAAAACATCATATGTGAGTTGGCCAATAGAATTCATATTTAATAGTTAGCTTCGACTATCTCAGCATCTTCATGTGAATGGCTTAAGAAAACATCATATGTGAGTTGGCCAATAGAATTCATATTTAATAGTTACTATTCATCAGTTAATGATAAGGTAGTTGTTCAAATTATTCATAGTATAACGCTGTAAATCAGCGGCGCAGCCCGCTGGATTGCTTGGTTATTAAAGATTAATAAAATAGTTTATGCTGAAGTTGCTGGTGTAATTACAATTAGGTCAATCTGAAAAAAAGTATCATTGTTGTTCACCAAAAATGAATTTATCAGAAATCCAACCTTCTTTAATCACACATTCTTTTTGGGCAACAAATCTTACTTTTCTCCAAGAATTATTTTTATCTATGATTTGAATTTTAGTTAGTTTATGTACTAATTCTATGTCTTCAGAATTTGAATTTGGTTCTCTTTTTATGGAATACAGATTTTTATTATGCGAAGTAGAAGTGTTTAAAAGAACTAAAGCATTATGCTTAACAGAAAGATCACAGTTTGTTTTTATTTGAGAAATAGTTTTCTTTCTTTTTGGTGGAGCTTTTTTTGATATATTTATAAAACCTGTTAAGTCGATTTCATACCAATATCCGTATTTGGAGTCATTTATTTTTGATAATAAAGAATAACTTACTCCTTTTCTAAGTGTACCAATTTTTGTACTATCAACTGTTGGATCTATTCGAGCATATAAATCATCAACAAGAATAGTAACTTTATCCCCTATTTCTTTAATAAATTCTTTGCCTTTGTTTTTCTGAGCAACCCAGCCTTTAAAAAATATTTTAACCCATTCTTTGGAAATATTTTGTATTTTTACATTTTTGATGTAATTAGACAATGTAAGAATTGTTGTTTGATTATTCATTTGATAGTTAATAGAGGTGTTTGATTTTAAATTCATAAATGAAGTTGTGATAAGCGACACAATTTCATCATCAAATTTAACCAATCCATTTATTTCAATTTCAAACCATTTACTATATTTAGGGTCTGCAATTTCTGATATTTTATTAAAGCATAAGTTTTTATTCAGTTTGCCTATGATATAACCTGTTTTGGTTGAAGGTTTAGTACGAGCATTAATAAAATGCTTGACAAATACCCTGTTACATCTATCAGTAACATAGATATCTTTTAAATATTTTTCTGCAATCCATGCATTAATGCTTATCTTTAAATAATTCTTTGACAAATCACCATATTTAGCATCAACTTTTCGAGTCAGTGTAGTTATTTTCTTTTCTTTTATTGTATCTGTAATTATTGTAATACCTTTTGGCAGAGATATATTTTTTTTAAAACTATTTTTTTCTAATTTAATAAAACCTTTCACAATGATATAATACCATTTTTTAAAAATAATATCATCTTCTTCCAATTCTATTTCGAAATTCATTCCTTTATTAATTATACCGATTCTTGATTCATTTTTTATTGATTTCTTTAGATATAGCGGTACGTCATTAACAATAAGTATTGAATTTCCATTCTTACTGCAATAGTCAATTCCTTGATGATTGCCATATACCCAACCTTTAAATAGGATTTCACTCCATTTATTATTAATATAATTACACTGTTTACAGCCTACTATGTTTTCAAAGCGAATAATTTGTTTGTCATAAGTCATATTGTTAAAGATCACTGTTCCTTTATCTATTTTAAAAAGTTCAATATCTGTTAAATTTTTTTCTATATCTTCTATATTGTGTCTATCTATCAATATACAATATAAAGTGAAACAAATAAGGAAGAATAATAGGCAAAACATAATACTGATATATATAACAAATTTTTTTTGTTGATCTTTCACAGATTTTGTTTTGCAATTTATTTCAGATATTTTTGAATTCGAAATTTTCATGCTTAATATTGTTGATTATTTATATTTATTAAAAAATAAAACATTTATATGCTGTTTATTATTACTGAACGAACAATTTCAAAAAATCGAAATATGATCGTTCAACTTTGGTTTTTCCTGGCATCAAGTCTGCCCTCTTGGTTTGCTGCACATTTAAACCAATAAATTTGATTTTAAGCAAATGGGCATGTTTCATGCCAGGAAAAACCAAAGTTGAACGATCATATATGGTGATTGATAACTTGAAAGACTTCTTATAGCAATTTTAACTTAATAAATATATTACAAGTTTATCTTTTCTAATAAAACAACTGTATTTGTTTAGTTTTTAGTTTATTAATTCATCATATTATTAAAAGTACTACATTATAATAAAAATTAAAAATAAGGAGAAAAAATTTTTTGTTAGATCAAATTGCTATAAGAAGTGTTTTAAAATGTTAGTCACCATATATTAATTTAAACTTGAGACTTGAGATTTAAATTGTGTTAATTTTCTTTTGTTGTTTTTTTATCTTTAGTTGGAATTACCAGTTCTCCTTTCTGACTTATGCTTTCTATTGTTACTTCGCCTTTATTATTAATAATTGCAAATTTCTTAATTTTGAATTCATATCCCTCAATAATATTATACATCTCTTTAACAAACAAATCAAAGCTACTTGACATAGTAGACCTTGCTCGTTCTCTTAATAACTTAATACTGCGGTATGAAGGTACTATAATCTTCTCTTCGTTACAGTTAATTAGCCAATAATCTGCTTCACCAAGTTCATTTACTTTTATAAAAGTTGGGTACTTTTTATCTTCATTTGAACGTTTATAAAATGACGGGTGCCATTCTTTTATAAATTTTGATTCTTCGTCTTGATAATAGTTTTGATTGTATTCTGAAAGTATTTTAGATTTTTTTTCTTCATCAGATAATTTATTTTGTTTATATTGCTTTATTGGATTATGACTATATTTCTTTGAAATTGATATTTGTTTTACTTGTGTTGTTATTTTTTGAATTTCATTTGATAAGTTGTTTATATTTTTATTAAATTGATTTTCGATATCTATAGTTTTTAAGGCATTTTCTGCAATTTGTTTTTGATTAACATGAAATAAACCATACAGCTTCCAAACATATACAGCAACAATTACAAACAATATTAATAATGATAAAGCTATAACTAAGAAAGATATATTAAAATTTTTTTGTTGTTTTATTTTTGCTATTTCTTCTTCAAGTTTATAAATTGCTTCTATTACATTTTTTGTATTACTTGTAGACTCAGTATGTTGAACTGATTTTACTGTCTCAGTACTTTTAGCATTTGAAGGAAATTCCTTATTTGATCTTAAATAAAAGATTGCTTTAGAAGTAATTTTTCTTTTAACATTATCAAGATTTTTTGTGACAAAAAATTTATCATTCATTACATTTAACAATCTTATTACATTGTTGCCAGCATTAAATTCACAAACCGAATAAAGTTTAGGTATATAATTTTTGATGCATTCTTTTCTATTGATTAAAAAATTTTCAATAAGAATCTTTAATTCTAAATCTTTTTCATCTTTAATTTTGTTTGCGTTCCAACATGGCAAATTTTTATTTATTATATCCCTGTCAAAATTTGCACCATATTGACTTGCATAACTAAGCAATGATTCAAAATCATGGCTAAGTTCTTTTAAACATTGAGGATAATTACCTGGTGGTTCTGATTCAAATGTAACTGCATGAATAGTATTATTTAGCAGTATGTAAAAAAAAATTATAGATAATAATGATAAATATTTCATTCTACACCCTTTTCTCTAATTATTCTTTATTGTTATTGTCAATAAATGAAAACTCTATCAACCCAATAACTTTGATTCTTTTAGTCTCAGATATTACAGTGGGTTTAATAATTTTAAATTCGATTCCTTGTTTTACCTTATATATATCTTTAAACCATATATCTGATAATCTTTTTCTTGCTGAGATAGTACTATTAAGTAGAATTTTGTATAATTGAATTGAAGGTAACAATAGTTTATTGTTCTGGTTGCTAATGAACCAATAAGTTGCTTTTTCTGGTATACTCAATTCATTAAAAAGAGGTTGAATCTTGGAATTATTCATTCGCTGGTTTGCATTTGAAAGTTCAAAATAAATTGGTTTCCATTCAGTTATAAATTTTTCTTCATTATTATTTTTTAAACAACTATGATAAGCATAGAGAAACTGGTCTACAGATACGTCTATGTTATTAATTTTTACTGCTTTATTATTATCTATTTTTTTTTCTTCTTCATTTTTAATATTTTGATAATAAAAATATGGTTTGTCTAATTGTTCTTCCAACCATTCAATTTTCTTGTTTATTTTTGATATTTCAGGTGTAATTTTTAGTAAATTAATATTTTCATATTGCTTATATTTTGATTTTATTTGTTTAAGCCTTGTTTTAACATAAAATATAATCATAAAAATTAGAATAATTATAAAAATTAGAATAATCATAAAAAGCACATAGAATTGTCTATTTTTAGTATTATCTTCCTGTAATTCAATAATTTCATCTCTAAGGTTTTTAATAATGCTACTTTCATAAATATTTAACACTTTATCTTGATTATTTAATCGTTTAGTTTCAAAAATATGTTTTTTTTCTGGAATAAAATCATCAAAGCTACTTACCCATTTGCTATTTAACGAAAATGTTATTATACCATCAGAGTTATTTATTTCATGAAAAATTTTTGATTTCATCACTCTTAATAAAACAAATACAGGGTTTTTTAAATAATTGGTTTTATCATCACTGAATCTATTATTGATTAGAGGAAGATTAGAATCAATACAAGGTTTATAATTGTCCCAAAACAACTTTATTTTGCGAGATAATGCGTTACTGTAGTTCTGATTTTTTATTTTATCTCCATCCCAAGTATTTTTCAACCATCTAATATTTGCTTCTTTTTTTTGTGCAAAATTAAGTAATTTTTCAAATTCAAGAGATATTGTGACACAATCAAGTTCAGGTGTTTCATATGCTTTAAACATCAATACACTTGCTACACTATTTGTATAACAAGTTAATATTAAATATATTTCAATTAAAATTATAAAATATTTTATCATTATCTTTTTGTACTTGTACTTTTTAATTAATTTTAATAAATTTATTTGTTTTTTAGATTGAACCCGTAAAATGCTGTAATAATTGACGAATAGCAAAATGCTCTTCTGTAACTATAAAAACAATTTTTGTAGTTAATGTGTGTAAATATTAAAATAATTATTTATATCTAGGTATTTCAATTACTCCTTTTTCAATGATTTCTTTCTTATCAGCATTATATATGGCAGGCTTTGTTAGTGTATAATTCTTCCCTTTATTGCATAAAAAAATTCCTTCATAATAAATCTTAACTATTTCATAAACCTTTGATGTCGGTAAAGAATCGATTTTTTTTATATGTTTATACGTTGGTACTAAGACTTGTATTAAATCAATAGTTACTGACCAAAAACAAAAATCTGATTGATCTTCTTTTTTGTTTAATATTAAGGTAAGAGATTTGTTTGCATCAATATTTCGTTTAATATCAACAGGCTCCCAGTTAATTTTAAATTTTCTTAATTGCTTTTCTTTTAGTTTGTTGTTTAAATATTTATCCAAACATTCATTGTAGTCAATTATAAATGAATCAGATTTTTTCCAAATAACTTGTGGCTCATGATTTTTAATCAGGTTTGATAGCTCTATGACTTTTTGTTCAAAATTGTTTATAGTATCTTTTACACTAATAAATGTGGAGGTATGGCTTGATCCTGTTTCTCGTTTAACCTCATTCAACAAACTTATTATATTCTTATGCTCAGAAAGCAACATGTTATTTGTTTTTACTTGTTCAACAATATTCTTCTTATTCTCGTCATCAATAGTATTTTTTTTAGATAAAATAGTTTTATATTCCCTAAAACGAGGTATGAATATAGGCACAAAATAATTTACAATGACAAGGATAATAATCAAACATTGTAATATAAGCATTAATATAGCTATCCAGTATGGTAATATTTGTTTGAAGTGAATTGTAAAATTGTAATTTCTATGATTTATATCATGAGACAACCATATATGAATTTTTTTTGAACGGGGAATATAATTATCAAGTGATAGGTTTAAAATCTGATTTTCTTCAATATCAAATGTTATATTATCATTTGCTGTAACCAGCCCAGAGTCTCTAGAGGTTTTTTTATTTCCAATAATTTGGCATCTAAAACTTACATTTTGATTTTCAGAATTTAATTCACTGGGAATACCAATGGTTATTTTACTCTTTTCTTTAAATAATATTTGAACATCATTGATAGCTATATTGTTTGTGTTACTATTAGAGTATAAGAAAATATTATTATCTATTATTTCATTTGGAAACAATACGCTATTCCAAATATCTTTATCTATTGTATGCTTGCTTAATCGCCATCCTTGATGTTTTCTTTTGTATGCTCGTTCAAATGTAGGGCATATTTGAAATATTTTTTCCTTTCCATGAATACTGTTATGCCCCAAAATAATCATATTTGCTTGAATTAATTGATCAGGAAATCTTTGTATGCTTTTTCTTAGCTTATTCCATTTCTCTAATATTTTGATATTTTTTTTCTTTTTAGAAAAGTTATCCATTTTTCCTTCAACATCATGCAATAAATCACTTATAAAAGTTATTATAATTGAAGGGCTATTTGGTTGTTTTTGTTTATTTTTTTTTATTTTTCCTTCATAATCTTTTAAAATTTCTTCTATTAAATGTTCAAAATCAGTATTCTCATGAAGTTCTATAGTGCTGTTTTGAATAACTTGCATTGCATTTTTGACATTTTTTTGATTAACAGGAGAGTGTTTTTCGGATCTATCAATCGGATAAATCATTTTTCCCATATCACCAACAGTCCATATAGCAAAAGAGTAACTGGTTTTATTATTCATTCTTTTAAACTCAACTAAATCAGACAACATTTTGAATAATCGCGTTTTTGCAATGTCTTGTGAACTAACTGTATTATTTTTTTCTTTTATTAATGATGAAGATGAATTGATGTAGCCAGTATCAATTAAATTAATTATTGTCTGATTATACCAATCGGGCTTATATATAGAATGATCACTTGACTTGCTTTGATCCAACACAAAAAGATAAGGTGGAATAATATCTTTTGGTTTATCTATATTATTAATAGTATTGACTTGAGCGACTTGACCTTGTTTTATTTTTTTATTTTGTTGGTTTATTAAATATGAAAAACTCTTTACATTACTTAGTTCAGAATATGATGAAATTGAAAACCACGGAACAGTAATTAATTTTATACAATCATTGAAAACATCTGATCTTATCGAAGCTAATGTAATGTAAAAGGTGACTAAACAACTAATGGCTATTGGACTTTTTTTTATAGACATTTCAAATAGATTGATTATTATTTTCATAATTTTTAATGATAGGTTTATCAGTTGGGAATTTTCTTTAGCTGGCAAAATTGTTGAATAATAATTAATGAACAGTGGGCTATGTAATTCTTAAAAAAACTATTTATTGATGATTCAAAAATAAATGCTACGTTCCACAATTTCTTATTTATTGCCTACCAATTCCAAAGTTTGAACTTTCATCATTTGCTGTTAGATGTGTTTTTTTAGATTTAGCCGTTGGTAAAGAAATTTCCCCTTTCGTAATATTATTTTCTTTATCGATAAGTGCATAGTTAACAACACGGAACTGCTCACCATCAATAACGTCAAATATGCCCTTTATCCATAAATCAGAACCACGACCACCAGCTGAAGTTAAGGCATTACTCTTATACAGGTGTTTTGCTGGAAGTAATATCCAATTATTATCTTTTTGTATTTCCTGAATTAACCAAAACTGAGCTTCGTGAATATTTGATACCTTTGAAAATTTTGGTTTTATTGAAGAATTTTCACGTCGTTCATTTAAGTTCTCTAAAGATAAACATATAGGATTCCATTTATCTATAAAAAGTTTTTCTTTACCTTTATCCAGGCAATTATGATACTCATCAAGGAGATTATTAATATTATGATAATTCTCTAATTCAAAATGGACTTTTTTTTGCGGTAATGATGTATTCTTTTGAGAATCTTCAATAGAAATAGAAGTTTGAATTGTGTCATTAATATTTTTTTTATCGAGTTTAGTATTTTTCTTTTCAAGTTTAATATTTATCTTATTAATATCACTTTCTAATCGTTTTAATTTATTGTTAATCTCATAATAATGATCACACTTGTTAAATTTAACTAGTTTTGATGCTAAATTTGAATCAACATATTTACGTAAATGAAGAACAATAATAAAAATTAAAACAATAGTTATTATAAGAAAAACACCACAAACCAATATATCATCGATAATATTTTTGGATCTCATTTGTTGTGCTACTTCCTGTTGAGATCTCATATGATTTATTATATCGTAAATACTATTAGACAGGTCTGTATATTTTTCCTTTAATAATAAAAGCTCTTTTTGAATTGTTTTTAAAATAAATTCTTTTGACTTTTTATTTTTTTTATTAATACTTTTTAAGACTAAAGAAATTTCGTTTTTGTCAAAAGGAGAATTATTTAAATAAAATCTAACTATTGGCTGATCTCTTTGAAAAGAAAAAAAATAATTAGAATTCATTATCGTTTCGAAAAATATATCTGGATTTTCTTCAGATGTATTTAATTTTAGTGCTGGTATATGTTCATTAATACAGTTTTTATGCTTCTCTATAAATTGCTTGATATTACTGTTAAGTTTTTCAATATTAATTTTATCAGTTTCAACTTCCCAAATTGATTTAGAAAATTGAAAGTTAACACCATTCTTTACTGCGATATTTAATAATTCTTCAAAATCAGATGATGCTTGTGAACATACAAGCCTTTCAATTGAAATTGATTCAAATTTTGCATAAGAATCATTGCATTGAGTTAAAAATATTGATAACACAAAAATCATCATTATAGACGCTATTCTTAACATTTAACTATTTCCATTCTTTAATTATTTGTATAATAAAATATTAGCGAAAAAGAAGTAAAGATCGGTCTTGAATTGCATAAAAATCTCAAATTATTTGATCTCTACTCAATCAATAAACCGTTACATCATTTTTGCATTGCTATATTACTTTATTGGCAAAATCATTTTACCTGATCTACTCATCTTTTTATTCTTCATATCAAATATAGCAGGATTTTTTATTTTATAAGAATTTCCCTGTCCTATTTCATAAATGTTTGTAAACCAAGGCTCAGAGCCTCTTCCTCCTGCAGAAGTTAACGCAGATATGTTTTTGCATATTTGGTATCCAGGAAGCAAAATATATATTTTCTCATCATCTAAATATATTAACCAAAATTGAGATTTGGATTTATCAACAGGATAATTAAATTCAGGCAAAAGAGTTGATTGACTTCGCCTGTTATCAAAGTTAGAAAGCTCAGCAAAAGTAACTTTATGGTCAGAAATAAATTGATCTATATCACCTGAATGAAGACATTGATGATATTTATTAAGTAAAACTTCAATTGTTTTACCTTTGGGATATGATATTTGTTTTCTAGCCCACTTTGAAGTTTTGCCTTTTATACTTTTGATGCCATGTTCTGCATAGTAATGAATCAGTTCCCTAAGTACAATGGTAAAAAGCGGCTCTATTTTCATCAGAGATTCATCTTCATAAGATTCTGATTCCTTCTGCAATTGTTTTTGCTTTTCAGAAAGTTGAGTATTAACCTTTTCAAGAATTATACTATGTATTCTGTCGTTAAATGGAATCTTATGTTTGAATATTTGAATATATTTATCAATGAAAAATTGAGTTACTTTTAACTCTTCAACTCTCCATTCATTATTAATATTTTTTATATCTGGTGGTTGTGCGTCATTTAATAAAACATTGCCTTCAAGCATATTCTCTAGAGGATATACATCTGATTTTTCAGCTTGCCCTTTTATATCATTTTTGTTGATATAACCATCAACTAAGAGACCATGTGCAACCTCAGTTTTTGGGTTCTCGCTAAATTCAATTTTTATTTCTCCATTAAAACCACTAACTTGTTTTAACAACACTTTCAGTTTTTCGGCTTTGTCCTGATTATCATGAATAAAACGCTTGATTATTAAACTTCCACGGCCACAAATACAGACTGATAAAATTGAAAGTGGATTACCTAAATTAAATTTATTTTTGAGGTTTAGATAAACTAATAAACTACCTATATAATAAAGTATCCCAGCTATACAGAATTCAGATAATAACCCCATTTCTTTTATCAATTCTTCTTCACTAATAACTGGAAAATCTTCTTCTAATTTTTCACGAAATTTTTTATTGTTAACAATAATTTCTAGCGCAGCGTTTGATTTTTCTTGAGGTATGTTATGAATTGAAATATCATCGACAACTTTAAAATGCTTTATAGCTCTTTTTCTTTTGCCAAGGAAAAATATGAGAATATCTTGTCCTGCTAATTTTACAGAGCTTTGCCAAATGAGTTTTTCTGATTGCCATATAGATATGTCAGATGTTCCACCACCTATGTCCAGAGTTATTACACTTTGTGTGAAATGCCCTTTCTGTGTGTCTTGAAAATACAAAGCTGATGCAAGACTTTCTAACCTCATTTCAGGTGTTTGCACACGAATTTTTCTTTTGGGATCAATAACATTTTGAATAGCATTTTGAAAGCATCTTTTAAAATTGACTAAACGTTCCGGCGTAAATGCTGCTGGATAAGAAAACCTCCATTTTACATTATTAGGTGAAATGCCCTTACTAGCTAATTCAGCTAACGATTGCAATGCCAGTTGGCTTAAAAAATATTCAATCCTTTCTTTTGCCTCACGTGTTATATCCCACTTTAAACCAAAATGAACTGATTTTTCATTACTACAGGCATCTTTTAGGGCTCTTTCAATTTCTTCGACATAATATATACGAGTACAAAGCAAAGGAATTCTTTCACTATTTTTCAATTGATGATATTTTTCATATATTTCTCGGTCCATTAATAGCGTTAAAAATGGAATTTTCATAGAATTACCATTTTGTGCAGGAATAAGTTCCTGCTCCAATTCTGTTTCTAAAAGCAAGTTTTCTGTTGTATTTTGAATTTCAAAAAAAGACTTAGTTCGACTATGAAATTCCATTTTATTTATATGTTCAGTGTCCTCTTTTTTCCAAAATAAGCAAGTGTTGGTAGTGCCAAAATCAACACCAACGATATAGTTGTTTGATTTTTTTGTTATCTTGTTAAGCTCTGGAAAAAGTAGTAAACCTGCAATTACTTTTTCATCTGATTCATACTGTAAATCTTCTTCCAAAATAGACTTTGAAGCATTACATATCATAGCTTCTGGTAATTTTTGAAACCAAAGTAACTCTTTATAATCTTCAGGATGATCATTTAATTCTATTTTTTTTATATCGGAAACATTATCAATATTTACATTATTCCGTAAATTTTTAATGATATCACTTGTTTTCATGCTTTCTATGGTATCTTTAGCTATAGAACCAGAAAAAGGATTTAAATAGAAAATTTGATTACTTATTCTACCACTGTGATACACATAATAATTTTTCCATTCATCGAATTTAAAATCAGGCCAAATAACAGTTGTTGTTGGTTTATTTATTTCAACAATTTTTCCTTTATTATCATCATGATCATTAGAATATACTTTTGTGTAATAATATCTTTCTTTTTTTCCTTCTGTTGACATTAAAAACATTCTCAAAGTAACTTCAACAGAATTTTTTTCTGGTAAATTACGTATCGAAAGATTTTTTTTAAGATCCTCAGAAGAGAAAAAGAGCAAAGCAAGTGGGGTTAGAGGAAGTATATATTCTTCAAAACCTCTTGGGTGATGTAATACCTTTCCATCCTTTAATCTGAAAAGATGTTTAGTAAAAAGAGCATTTGAACCAATGGCTGCATATTTTTCGTTATTAAGTTTTTTTGCAAGTTCTTCCAACCGATGAGTTTGTTTCTTTTCTATAAGATCATTTATTGATTCAAGAGAGTATGTTGTCCAAATCCTTATATGTGTAGCCGGTCTTCCCCATACTTGCTCCAATTCTGGATCAATGATGATGACATTGAGTTTTTCAGAGATTTCTTTTCTAACTTTTAAAATTGTATCTGACTCACACTTTCGCGCATCATCTGACATGACAGATACTAATCCTAACGATTTATAAAATGGTTTAGGAGGAATATAAATTTTTGTGTTTATTTCTTTTCCGAATGATTTTTGCCAATCATTATTGGAATCAACTATTTTACGAATTAAATCTTTCAAATAAGATTTTAAAAGACCTTGTAAACTTGATAGAATATCATCAAAGATTTCATTATTATCGTAATATTGTTTTGACTCATCAGTTATTGATTTAATCAGTCCATCTACATAAAAAGCCAATGCTTTAAACTCAGTCTGGCTTAACTTGGATGATTCGCATGGATCCCATATAAATTTTTCATTATCTTCATAATGCCATTGTGTAGGCGTTTCAAAAGCTTTAAAGTATTCACTTCCAGGTGTTATTAATGTTGTTGGAACTATCATACCAATAGGTTTTTCATTATATAATATAATCGCAAGGTCATCCCAATCATGAAGTTTAGATAACTTTTCTGTAGGTTTACTTTTCAATAAAACTTCAATAAATAAATTATGATTATCATTATTCTTAATGGATGACATTTTTAATTGATGCGTTGAGATTGGCAAATTATGATACAGAGAAAGCCCAAATAATGCTAAAAATCCTCTCCATTCGTTTACTGCCTGAGCATGTAAAGGATGCTTATTATCAAACAAAGCAGATTTAAAAACGTCTATCTGAGCCCAAACATCAGGAATGGAAACTACCTCACTATAACTAGGATTTAAATTTTGAACATGAAGACAGTTTGCTATCTTTCCTAAAAATGATGCATCAGTATCCGGTATCCAAACACCTGCTTCCCTTGGAATAGGTATTTCATGACCACTCTGAATTTCATGAGATTCTTTTAATGGTGGTAAATTAAAAATTTTTTCCATTTTAATATTCTCCTAATATAGATATCAATCAATAATTAATTATTTTTCTTCAACTTTGCAAAGATCATATAAAGCACCACAAAGCAAACCAATGCCCTTTCGTTCGAATTCATTTTTATAAGATTGTAAACGTGTATAAATCTCATATAGAGGTAGCGAAGGTGATTCTAAAGGATGAATTAAGCGATCAAATTCATTTCTATTAAAATTATTAACATCTTTTAGTTTGACCATTCCTTTTCCTATTCGTTCAGGAATTGAAGAAAAAGCTTCAGCGGATACAAGTTTTAAGCCTCTAGTAGAGTAAGTGATTGACGCAATCCATTCAAGAAGGTGTATACAATACCTATCAAGTCTTTCTAAATCTGTTTGTAAATTATTATTATATAAATCTATTTTTTGCTTGGCTATCATTTTTTTGTACCATGCATGACCAGCTACTTCTGAACTTTTATCTTCTTTTAAAAATGAACTGTATGACGAAAGAAAGGCAAATGCGAATCTAATCAACTGACCCATCCTTTGTCTAATCTCACCTGTATTCTTTTCATTTATTAAAGGTAAAGCATTCCAATCTATTATTTCTTTTTTATCTCTTGCGGAAATAAAAAAACCTTTTTTAACTTCATCAGTATTGAAAAAATGTGAAGCAGCTAAAGCTGCAAAAAATTCAGGAGCAAGAGGAGTATTCTCCTGATCATTCCCACCTGTTTTAAAGTAATTTAAATTAATTAAAGGATTCCATCCGAGCAAATAAATACTATCAAACAATTGATATTTATCCATATTTAACACATTAGAATAGTATTTTAATGCACCCTGAGCATTTTCGAGGAATGCATCTGACATAGCTGCTCTTTCAATTTCAGACTCAGAAGGATAGCTAAAATAAGGAAGAAGTAGAGCCCCACTTATATATAAATTTTTAAAATTATCTCTGCTATTTATCATTTTTTTTATTCTTTCCCTAATCAAGCGAGCAATATTAGGGAAGCCAGCGGCACCAGTACCTCCAAAAATTGAAGCAATTAAAAAAATTCTTACCACTTGACCTTCTTTGGCTTTCTTTATTGATTCAAAAATATTTTTCCAAAAAGCTTCTTCAGCAGATATTTTTGAAAGAAATACAGCGGCTCCAATAGATGGCCATCCTCTAAAACCTACTTCTAAAGTAAGTTCTCTCTTTTCTTTTTCAAAAAGTGTCTCAAATACACTTTTTTGGTTATCACTCATTAAGTTATAATGAAAATGGTCTTTAAATTCTTTATTCCCCTTTGGAAGTGGGCACCATGATTTATTTGTTGTTGCATTGATAACAGTGCTAAACAAATCACATTCATTTAAATTGCTATTATTGGTTCTCAAAGATGTAAATAATTTTTCATACAGTATAATTAAGTCTCTTGTACGTCTTAAATTACCATTTGCTTCATCTTGATCAACTAAGCCAATCCATGTTTCTTCTTTAGAAGCTAAACCGCATGCTGCGAGATGAAGAAAGGATTCTACGCATTTACTGCCTGTCCCCCCGATACCTATCAAATAATTCATTTTATTTGTTCTCCTTTTCTTAATTTATTTTTGATGCCATGGGTACAACAGGTTGAATTACTAACGGTGAACAAAACAGAGTTTCAGAATAATATACCAAGCAATAAAATATTAGATTCATACATCCCATCCATATAAATCCTTCAGTTCGAAGATCTATGTCTACCGAATAGCAAAAATAATAACAGATAAGACCTACAATTAAAAAGCCCAAAATAAAAATAATCCACCACCATTTTTTAAATTTTTTTACCTGACCCGGGTCTTGAATTCTTGCTGACGCTCCAACCAAAAACCAAAACAAGCTTAAAGATAAAGATGTCATAAAAGTAATTATCATGTTATTAAGAACAGCACTACGAATATCTTCTACTGCTATATCCATAATATCACTTAAACTTTCAACATACTGAGAACTTAAAAAATGATATAGCAGGAGATCTTCATTAGATAATATCCAGTATAGAATACCGCCAAGTATTAAGGCCAAAATAACTGTGACTATTAACATTTTAACAAAGCTGTTAAAAAAAACCTTTACATTTAATCTCATAATTGACTCCTTCCTTAATTTTGAAGTCCTAATAACCTAATAAATTTGAAATTTTATAAATTCAAAATTTTAGTTTCTTAGATAATTGAATACTGAGTTAGATTGTACATCTCCATGTTTATAAAGTGCGAGTTTCACGAAATGATATATTTAAAAGACCTATTTGTTTATTTTTAACATCTTCAGAGATGACATCACGAAGAATCATATAAAGCTGTTTTAAATTTAATGCTGGAAAAAATTCGGGTCTTTTCTGTAGTAAGTCAATTTGATCAGAAGCTTTAAAACTCCATTGTGATAACCACTTCAATGCATTTGAATCAAATCCTACTTTTTCAATATTAATTTGTAAAGAAAGAAAGTATGTTTTGTCTCTTGGAAACCCCCTTTTTGTTTCAAAAAATGATATATCCATAGTTTCTTCTTTAGCGTTTACATTAACAGGAAATTTTTTTAGTTTTAAATCTATCCAACTTCGTTCACATATTTTTTTATCTTTTGATTTGGTAAAATGATGAATCCATAGCATTCTATTATATTTATACTTACTAACAACAAGAGAGTAAGCTCGCTTCAATTTTGATAAATCTAAAGAAAGTTTCGCTGCTTTCTTATTACGTTTTGCTTGTTTTAAAATATATTGTTGATATATAGGATAATCCTTAATTAATCGCTGTGTTTGCTTTCCATTGAATATATTAAGTCCATTTGCATTAAAAATATTCTCCATCGTAATGGGATTGTTGAGTATTCTTGAAGTGAAAAAAATAAAGTTGTAATGATCCTTTGGTGTTTTTTCAAAAATTTGATTTTTTAACTTATGGTAGAAAGATAAAACATGTTCTTCCTGGCCTATCATTATAATAAAAATGGGTCTTGATCCATTAAGTGTATAATACTTTTGATAATCAAGAGGAAGATCATATACATTACCAATAAATCTGCTTTTCACACCAAGAATACCTACAGCTTTACCTGTTTTTAATGATTGAATCAAAGGTTGACAAACTTGACTTGTTTCTCCAGAAATTTCTTCTTTCATTAGAAAAAGGTCTGTTAAAATAACACTTAGGGTATCTTTTGGTTTTTGTAAAGTTTGCTTTAAAACCTCACCTATACGACTTTCCTTGTATAAGCAATCTTTATTATTACAAGGGGTTCCTTTATTATCCGTATCATAAAAGCTGGGACAGTTAACTTTACTAAAACATCGAACCGGTGTTGCTGCTTTATATATTTGTCTAATATCCATGGGAACAATTCTAATACCAAATTTTGAATAATGAACTGAATCACTATTTTCTGTAATTGCTGGGCATATAGTAGGTAATATGCTTAAAATTTTTATATAATTATAATTTATTTCATTTTTATCTGGCTTTGCTGACCTTGGTTGAACAACAAAACCTTTCATACTTAAAGAAACATCAAGATAGAAATCAATAACAGAAGGAGACATTTTGGTTATATTTTTTTTAGATTGACTTAAAGCTACTTCTTTAAATACATTAGAAGTTGGTGTGATTTTAGTTTGAATATTGGGAGGCACACAAACAGATGTTTGAATCTTATCGCTACAGCCACATAAAAATACGCTATTACAAATCAAAAATGATAGAAATAAGCTAATCTTAGGTATTACATTGCATTTTTTATATATTTTTACCAACATCTTAAACCATATATTTTTAATTATTACCATAAAAATAGACCTCAGATTTAGTTTTATTGTGAATTATTTTGTAACTATGTACGAATGTACACAAGCTGAATAATCAAATTTAAGAATTTATAATAATAAACTAAAAATAGTCAAGGCATTTTAGGAACTTTCTATTATGAGTATACAATATTTTTTTTATTAATGCAAAAACACAAAAAAATATTCTATATATAACTATCTTAAATTCAATACTATTTTGAAGTTATGTATACATTTCAATGATTATCCCAATATGTTAAATAATTGATTACGGCCGCTTTGTGCAAGTTTGAATGACTTATGTTCTTGTTCATATCAGCTAAGCACAAAACCTGCTTAGGTCGTTGCCAAAAATTTACCGATTTCTTTGAGACTCAGCATTTTGCCTCAACTTGCTTTGGAAAATACACAAAAATTAATCGATTGTTTTATTGCACTGCATCGGTCACTACGGACTTTACGAACTTAACTTGGAGTGTAAACAAAAATCAATTGGATGGAGGTACAGCAAAGACCAGCATTACATTTCCCGCACTTGGTTGGATTTCCAAACTCAAAACCGGCTGCGTGATTGCTCAACGATTATGTTACGAGCTTTTTTTGTTTTAATTCTGCATTCTTGGGTCGTTAACAGAAAATTTAACCGAGTGCTTTTTGCTCAGTGAACTGCCACGATCACTTTATTGGATGTAGTTGCTCTTAACCGGTTGCACACTTGCACAGCGGCTTACTCATCATAGACCACCAGTTGAATCAGACGAATCATAGTTCTGCTTGAGTGTATTGAATAGCAATAATCGGGTGCGTGGATCTCAGAATCAAACGCATATGAAAAAAAATGTAAAACAAACATGATATCAATAAACATGAAAATGTGACTTTGCTCAACGGCCCAAGTTTACGAGGATAACCTAGTGTTAAGCGATTTTTTTCCGGACTTCACAGCATTCTTGGTATTAACCGACAAAATATATATTAAATCTTGTCGACTACATAAATAATTTATTTATATATA
>Ga0272440_1001159_pt1 | contig 21940 bp, 15 predicted proteins | sample SSMMMBAug17_FD_192440 | JGI IMG/M metagenome (GOLD analysis project Ga0272440, IMG submission 192440) | Marine sediment archaeal communities from Little Sippewissett salt marsh, Falmouth, MA, United States - SSM-MMB-Aug17 | ecosystem: Environmental > Aquatic > Marine > Wetlands > Sediment ...
TATCATCTAATGACTTCTTTTAGTAAAACTGCCTCAAAAAAAAACTTTAAAAGCCTATGTCTGTTTCATCTTCAAGTAAATTAACCGTTGGAATTTCATTCTTTTTTGCCATATTATCATGCATTCGGCAGTAAATGGAGTCTGAAACAGCTAAGTTTCTACATCGCGAACCGCTCTTTGTTATTGCGCGACATCTTTCCGGCGGTATATGTGTTTCCTCGGTTTCCTCGGCTTCATCATTCAAATCATCAGATTCCTCTGTATCCGAATGTACTGTATCTTCAAAATATTCTGATAAAACCTCACTTAATCGTGTATCTGCTAATGATGGAAAAAAGATCTGCTCATGTTCAAGGTCTTCCTCAAGAGTTATGCCAGATGTTGCACGCATATCATTGATGATCAATGGATCTCCTTCAATTTTGCCCGATTTGGCTAACTCAACAACATTATAGAATTCATCTTCAAAAGCTTGCAGGATTTCTTCAGGATCATTTACAAGTGAGGCATCAGTTGCCACACCGATCGTGACCGAATTGTTATAACTGATAATACTGATACCATGCCCGACCTGTCCGATTCTGGGAACCCAAAACATCATATTTTTGATTTTTTTGCCTGCAAGGTACAGTTGAGTTTTTGGGCCAGGAACGTTTGTCAGTACAGCTGTAGATTTATTCGCTAAGAAATGTGCCGCTTTTTTGGCCAGATTGGCAGGTGAAACGCCCAAGGCGTTGAGCGCCTGAAATCCGATGATGGCATCAGGTGATGATTTAAGATTATCCATCCGGCGCTTTACTTCACGTACACGCACAACTGGATCTTCAACATGAATTGGAAGTGCCAGGAAAATAAGACTAAACTTATTGCCAAGTTCTCTTTCTCGTCCTCGGCGACGAATATTTACAGGGACAGCAACCCGCAAATCTAACTCGTTCACTTTATCATTTTGCTTTTGCAAATACCGGCGAAGGGCGCCACTGACTGTTGAAATTAAAACATCATTGACAGTTGCCTGAACACATCGTCCCACAAGTTTGACATCATCAAGATTGATCGGCTGACTCCAGGCCACATGTTTGCGAATTCCCAATGGGCCCTTTAGTGATGTTTTCGGGTCGGGAGGCATAACCATCAGGCGAGTCAACACAGCAGCAAAATCAAATGCAAAACCAGTGCTTACACGGGCCAGATCTATCAGATGAAATGGATTGGTAATAGATTCAATACATTCTTTTTTGAGAACTTTACCAAGCTGTTTTGTCATTTTAACGGCCTCAAGAATATTTTTTTTCATGGGGCCTTCATTGCGCGGTTTTGGTTTATCAGATTTAACAGGGAAGTTACCCTGTTTTTCAAGATCGGGTTGTCTATCTGTCAGGGAGAGCAATACATGAATCAGTGCAATACCATCAGCAATACTATGATGTATTTTTGTAAATAATACACAACCATCATTATAGTTTTCAATCAAATACATTTGCCATAATGGTTTCGAACGATCCATTGGAATGGCTGTTAAATCGCTGATCATTTCCTGCAATGCCTTTTTATCACCAGGTGAAGGTAGTGCCATTCGATGGAGATGTGACCGGATATCAAACGTAGGATCATCCTCCCATGAAGGAATGCCAACCCCGGAAATAGGCTTTACAACTCTTCGGGTAAACCGATCAAAAACCAGAAGTCGTTGTTCTATGGTTTCTTTTAGGTCTGCATAATCTAAAATCTCATCAAATTCTTGAATGGATGTGATAATCATTAGATTGGTGGGTTGATCCATGTGGAGCCAGAATGTGTCCACGTTTGTCATTAATTCGCTCATATATGCTCTTCCTATTGTTTATGGCTATCATAATCTGATAGCGAATTATTATATTATTGGCTGTCAACTTCTGTATGAATTGATTATGGCAGCTTTATTTTCAAAGAATATCAATTTTGTTCCAATATTGCAAGATATGTTTATAAGGATTGTGTCCCCGAAATTAGGGAACTTATTTTCCGAACATTCCTTAATAAAATACCATCTGTTTTCAATTTCAGCAAGTACAAGGTTGTTGAGCATTAATAAATTAATTCTAACCTAGCCTGACTTTACTTTAAACAGCTTGTTATCAACACAAACCAATGATCATTATGTATAGATATTTCTCTTGCTTTTTAGGCTATTTATAGTTATTAAATATTATAAACAAAGCCTGCGTAATAATTGTTACGCAATTTATTAACCCCAATAAAGGCGTTAGCATGAAAAAAACAATTCTTATTTTCTGCTTTGTTTTATTTATTTTTACTGGATGTACTGATAAAAATAATGATGAACTGAATACAGAAAAAGCATCAAATTCTGGTACAGAATCCAATTCAGATAAAATTCTGATTGGTTTTGTCACCAAAACTATTAAAAATCCATACTTTGAAAAAATGGAGTTTGGGATCAAAAATGCTGCCAGAAATTTGGATATTCGTTTGATCTCAAAAAGTACAACTTCCGAAGTTTCGACTCAGCATCAATATCGGATTGTGGAAGAAATGATTGAGAAAGGCGTTCAAGCAATTATTATTGCTGCTGTATCAGATATAAATATTCTTCCTGCATTGAAAAAGGCCGAGGATAAAGGTATCAAAATTATTTTGGTTGATGAAAAATTTTCTAAAGCAGACCTAAAACTTTTTGGTCTAAGTGAAATGCCTTTCATTGCAGTAGATAATGAACAGGGGGCATATCTTGCTGGAAAATACCTTGCTCAAACATTTTCCAAACCAACAAAAGTTGCCATTATTGAAGGTCTTATGCATACCACCAATGCACAACTTCGAAAAAAAGGAGCCATGCGCGCATTCAACGAAAATAAATTAGTTACAGTTGTTGCATCTGAAAGTGGAGAGTGGGAAATGGAACAGGCAAAACTCGTGACCAGGGAGATATTAAAAAAATATAATGATTTAGGCGCAATCTTTTGCGCCAACGATTTTATGGCATTTGGTGTTCTTTTGGTACTTAAGGAGCTCGGAAGAAATGATATTAAAGTGAGTGGGTATGATAATGTTTTTGAAGCTAAAGAATTAATATTAAATGGAGATTTGTTACTCACCATCGATCAACATCCTGAAATTCAGGGAGAATTGGCATTACAATACGCAATTGACCTGATCCAAGGGAAACATGTAAAACAAAATACATTTGTAGATGTAAGTGTTGTCACCTATGAATCATTTAAAAAATAAGAAAAAAGCATTCTATCCATCTCTACCTCTGAAAATCGTTATTTACTTAACGATTATTTCATTGATCCCCCTTTCAATCCTGAGTTTTTTTTCTTACAATATCTCCTATACAGGCATTAAGGACTTAAGCAATTTCTATATCTTTCACTACGTTGCTGAAAAGAAAAAAAGAGTGAATCTTTTTCTAAATGACCTTGAAAGTATAATGAATAATATTGCTGATTTAAGTGAAACAAAAAAGCTACTGATGTTGCATGGTGACCCTCTTGAACATATTGAACTAAGAACAAAAATAAAAGGTGCGATCAGTAATTTTGCGTTGTCCGAAGGTATGATTTCTGTTGATATTTATAATCGAGAGGGAATTGTCGCTCATGTTGGCACAACACTTCGCCATGACAATACGAAAGTCGGTTTGCAAAAATTACTTTTTCAAGCAGCCTTGAAAGAAGATAAAGAAATATATTGGGCAGGAATTCAAGATAGCATCCATAATGATACACACCAAATAAAGGTTCTTTCATGGGTTAAACCAGTTAGGTTTTTCACAAAATCCGGAGACACCCTAAGGAATGATGTATATGGATTTATTTTACTTCAATTTGATATCAACACCTTTTATGAGGAATTTCATGAAGAAAACAGATTTGGTGGATATTCAATTCTTTTGGATCAACATTCCAATATAATATATCATCCTGATATCAAAAGAATTGGTACAACTTCAGATCCCACTATATATAACCTTTTGAACAAAAACAATGTCAATGCGACCCATACGGTTCGATACAAGGATCGATTTGTCATTTTTGATAAATTGCCAGATAAAAACTGGTACATCGCTCATTTTGTTTCTGATGCAACATATATAGTAAAAATTAATGCCATTTATCATTATTTTCTAATCCTTTTTGTCGTATGCTTATGCATTATATTCGTTACTGTTGCGATTTTTTACAAATCAATTTTTTCACCAATCATAATGATCACAAATCGATTTCGTAAATTAAAGTTTTCTGATGTAGATTCACAACTGAAGATGGAAAACAAATATCGTGATGAAATCGCTGAATTGGTTCACTGGTTCAATAATTTTATTGAAAGCATGATTGAAAAAGATAAGGCTGAGATTGCTCTGAAAGAAAGTGAGGAACGATTTAAAGCCCTTCATAATGCTTCTTTTGGTGGGATCGCAATTCATGATAAAGGTGTTATCCTTGAGTGCAACAAAGGAATGTCAACAATCACCGGTTTTACTTACGATGAACTGATTGGCATGAATGGTTTACTTCTTATTTCTGATGACGCACGCGATAAAGTTGTTCACAACATTAATACTGGTTATGAAAAATCTTATGAGGCGAAAGGCGTTCGAAAAAATGGTGATGTTTACCCACTGCGTTTGGAAGCCAGGAACATTCCTTACAAAAACAAAGATGTGAGAGTTGTTGAATTCAGGGACATATCAGAAACGAAACGCGCGGCTGATGAAAAAGAGAACCTTGAAAATCAATTACGCCAATCACAAAAAATGGAAGCTGTGGGGCGACTTGCTGGTGGTGTTGCTCATGATTTCAATAATATGCTCAGTGTCATTATCGGCCACACAGAAATGGCATTAGAACAGATTGATGGAACCATGCCCATTCATTCAGATCTAGAAGAAATAAAATCCGCTGGAAAACGTTCTGCAGACCTGACACGACAGCTTTTGGCTTTTGCACGTCAACAAACAGTTGCACCGAAAGTTCTTGATATAAACAAGACAGTTGATGAAATGATCAACATGCTCAAGCGATTAATTGGAGAGGATATTGAACTGATATGGCAAAAAAGTAAAGATTTCTACCCCATCAAAATTGATCCATCCCAACTAGATCAAATTCTTGCAAACCTCTGTCTGAATGCCAGAGATGCCATTATGGGTGTTGGCAAAATAACCATCGAAACAAACAAGATAGTTGTTGATGAAATTTTTTGCAAAATCCATCCTGAAGCTGTCCCAGGCACTTATGTCTGTCTGATGATTAGTGACAATGGCAAGGGGTTGGATAAAATTACATTGTCAAGTATATTCGAACCATTTTTTACAACCAAATCGATTGGTAGGGGCACAGGTTTAGGGTTGGCCACTGTACATGGTATTGTTAAACAAAACAAAGGCTTTATTGATGTTTATAGTGAGCCAGGTAAAGGGACTTCTTTCAAAATTTACTTACCTTATCAATTAGATAGTGATTCTATTGAAGAAAGCGAAACGCATTCCGAGGAATGCCCACGTGGTAAAGAAACAATCTTATTGGTCGAGGATGAACCCAGTATTTTGAAAATGATTGAAAAAATGTTGAAACGATTAGGATACAGGGTTCTTTCTGCAAGTACCCCAGGTGAAGCCATGAATCTGATCACAAGTCAACAAAATCAGATACACCTGCTAATAACCGATGTCATCATGCCAGAAATGAATGGAAGAGATTTGGCTGAGAGCATTGTTTTATTTAATCCAGATATTAAGTTCTTATTTATGTCTGGCTATACTGCCGATGTCATTGCAGATCATGGCGTGCTTGATGAGCATGTTTATTTTATTCAGAAACCTTTTTCGCACAATGAATTGGCAACTAAGATACGTGAAGTCTTGGAAAACTGATAGATAAATTGTTACATCCAAGAACCGGAACCAAACCTATGTTCGATAACGATGAATGAAATAAAAACACTTTAATTCATCTTCTTCATCTTCTTCAGTGTCATCATGGTTCAAAAAAAAATGAACAGCTTGGTAAATATGAAATATATTTTCAAAGCTTTGTCAAACCTTCAAGAGAAATACAAACACCTTAATGATATTGTTGATAAAAATTCGTAAAATCAGTTCCTTGTTAAATAATTGTTCATTCTTTTTTTGAACCATGATGACACTGAAGAAGATGAAAAAGATGAATTTAAAGTGTTTTTATTTCATCTTATTCATCGGGCGCATTCCCTAACTAAAAGTCGGACAATACTTTTAGTTACTTACATTCAAGAACCGGAACCAAACCTATGTTCGATAACGATGAATGAAATAAAAACACTTTAATTCATCTTCTTCATCTTCTTCAGTGTCATCATGGTTCAAAAAAAAATGAACAGCTTGGTAAATATGAAATATATTTTAAAAGCTTTGTCAAACCTTCAAGAAAAATACAAGTATCTGATATTATTTAAAAAATTTGTATCGAAAAATTTATTGTGCATAAGCACAATAAATTTTAAGAATAGTCCCATTTTCCCACCATCCACGACCGGCCCCACGTCTGATCAGCTTCAGCATTCTCCATTCCGGCTCCGCTCCGCTACACCTCCATTCCGAATGCGGAAGCTGCTCTGCCGTGTGGCCTCTTTCTTTGCTTAGCTCTTAATTTCCTTGCTTCTTTTCTGGCTGACTTTCTTTACTTTTCTTTTTACTTGCTGAATTGGGAGACACAGCAACAAGGCGACAGCCAAGCTCGTTGATCTCGTAGGCCGGGCTGTTCCTGCCGCGGTAGGCAAGCCGGCAGAACCTGGCGCGGTTGAACCAGGCGCCACCGCGGCAAGCACGCCGGTCAGAATCAGGGTAACCTGTCGGATCTATTTGTAAGTCAGCAGGATATTCACCATACCCATCCTGACACCACTCCCAAACATTTCCTAACATGTCATATAAACCATATTTATTAGGTAGCTTTTTTGCTACAGGATGTGTACCACAGTGCGAACATTCGTATTGTTTTTCAGACCAGCTACAATCAAATCCACCTTCATAACTCACACAACTATTCCCCCCATACCAGGCAATGGGATCTAATGCCGGCGCATCACTATAACCCAAAATCTGAATCGGCCCTGTATATAATGCCTCCTGACTGCCCGCCCGAGCAGCATATTCCCACTCCGCTTCAGTTGGCAGCCGAAACCGCATATCACTTTTCATCTGGTTCAATTTTTGGATAAACACCTGCACATCATCCCAACTTACTGTTTCCACCGGGCAATCATCACCACAATTGGAAAAAGAGGATGGATTCTTTCCCATCACTGCTTTCCACTGCCCCTGAGTGACCTCTGTGGTTTGCATATAATAATCTTTGGTGATTCGTACTGGATGAAGGGTTTCATCATCTTGTCTTCCAGGTTCATTTTCCGGACTGCCCATCATAAACTCCCCGGCTTTAATTTTGACAAATTCAAAGGATACAATGGGACGCGATTCTGGCACATGATAGGGTTCGGGTTCTGGAATAAAGAAGAAGGCCAGGCAGACAAAAAGCATGGTGCGCAATAACCGAAAACTGGTTTTTAAGCCAAACACAGGTAAGCGATGCTTAAAAAACAGATTGTAAAATCGTTGGGGCAGAAAAAAGAGTAATGGGTTTCTGGGGATGGTATCCAGCAGTCGAATCAACACATAGCTTTGCAAGATTGCGTCTTTGGATACCCTGGACAGTTGATCATAAAACTGTTTTTTCAGTCGTTTGTTTTCAAAGGAAAGGGACCATTTTTGCAAGGCCATTGTCAGGGTGTATAAATCAAAACCCGGGTCACCTTCAGATATGTCGTTTTCTTCCAATACCTTGAATATAATTTCTCTCACCTTTTTTTGGTCGGATGATGGCAAGGCCTGTATCAACGCATGACGCATGTGATCTGGAATGCTGCCTTCCATAAACCAGGGCAGGCGGATAAACTGGATAATATCTGATTCTGATAATTCCTTTGATGGTATAAACTCACAGGCAAGACGTAGAGTTAAATGCCAATGTAACTCTGGATAGATGGCACAGGCGCACAGCCATCGAAAGCCGGTCGGCGACAGATATGTTTTCAGGCTTTCCACATCTTCAATGGCATTTTCTGATATGCTTTCCTTGTCTTGTTTCATCCAGTCTTTGGGTCGGTATTTATGGGGATATTCAAAATAATCCACCACCGCATAAAGGCCATCCATCAGTGCTGGTAAAACAATGAAATATCGCGATAGTTTGACCTCTTTAAGCCCCCATTGTGATGCAGCTTTGGGCGTGAATAATGCCCGATTATCAAATTGTAATATGTCTTCCAGCCAGGGTTCCAGATCTCCGGTAAAGGGATCTAAAAAATGATCTCCCTGTGCGTAAATCATCAAGCGACAGTTGTGATACCGAGTAATCAAGTCTTCCAAAGGGTAAGTTGTATCATAATCGTCCTGAAAGCAAATCCGCGGATCATTATAAAAAAAATAGCGGTTCACCAGGATATCTTCATTTTTAAACAACAAATACAGGGAATCACTGAAACCCGCAAAATGGTCTCTGTTGTCGTTGACCTGAATCAATATCAGGTATTCCGGCGGTTGTGTAAGATGCGTATAGCATAAAACCGGGCTATCAGACGCGCGAACACTGGCATCAACAGTGGCATCAATATCCAGTTGTGTGATATTGCTTTGAAGCCTCTGGCGCAACTGCTTTGTACTTTCATAAAAACGTTTGTTGCGCAAAAAATTGATATTCGGCGCTTGAAAGGTCGTTTGAAACCAGCTGGATGGCATTTTTCCCTGTTCATGCTTTTCCAGTATCACCTGACGTTGATTAAACCGAAGCCAGGCAAAAATTAAAAACAACAGTATTGGCAAAATGGTTGCCATCCACTTGAATGCCAGACCATATTTTTGATAAGCAGTGGGGGGAATGATTTCCTGAGGGACATCATTAAAAGAAATGGTTATTTTTTCCAGTTCCCCATGTTGATCGGTTGCCGGCAAGGCATCTTTCTGCACTTGAGCGGCTTTTGGCAGTGATGACATATCGATTTCAGGTAAAACAAATAATTTGCTGATAATAAAAACAGTGAAAATCAAGACCAGTGGAATCATCAGATAGCTGACCCATTTTTTTAAAGGGCGAATGCGCTGATGGCGCTTGATTGCTTTGGGTTGTGTTGTCGGCCGCTGATCCTTTGTGTGAGGTAAGTGTTTAAAATAGTGATCAAAAAGGGTATAAAACAAAGCCTGTTCTTTTGCATTGGACGCAATAATGGGCGCAAAAATCAATTTGAGTTGATCGGGTTCAAGGGTATCCGGCTGCATGGCAATCAGTTGCTGCACCCGGATATAGTGATCCACGCCCAGTTGAAAACCATGGGTTTTCAACAGATTCATAAATTGAGATAAGCGCGAATAGGTTTGTTCGCTAGAATCGTTCATACATACACGTCTTTAGCTGACCGGTTCTTCTGGATGCTCCAGGGTCAGCCGGTCATGATCTTCCTTGCACTTGGCAATCACACTGTAACTTAAAGATAAAATATCCGCCTGCTCAGGTGTCAGATTGTTAAAATCAATGGATTGATCTGTTTCAAAAAGCTGTTCCAACAAGGTCAACCAGGCGATACATTCTGCGGTTGCGGGTTTTTTTCTCAAGTTCATTTCATCGCGAATCTTTTGGAATTGTGCAATGGCACCTGGCAATAAGTTTTCCATAAAGTCAGATAGCTGCCCCATATGGTTTTTAATAATGGTTTCCAGTCGTTTGTTATCTGGAAAATCAATATGATAAAAGACACATCGACGCAGAAAAGGCTCTGGCAAATTTTTTTCCGAATTGCTGGTTAAAATAATAATGGGCCGAAAGGCGTCATCTGCCTGAAATGTCTTGTCGGTTTCTTTGACTGTAAATGACATGGTGAGAATATCATTTAAAATATCATTGGGCAGATCTCTGGGCGCTTTGTCAATTTCATCGATCAACACCACAGAACGTGATGATTGTTGCTCTAGTGCTTCAGGGATATATTCTTTCTCGTTTTCCTCAAATATCTGGCATCTGTCTGGTGAGCAGGCCAAGAGGATTGCCTGTCCAAAAGCATTGTAGGTGACATACTTATCTTTGATCAGATTGTTCTGTGTGCGGGCGTCCTGAAAATGGTGCAGGGTATCGTACACATAAAACAAGTCTTTTGCCACTGATGTTGTCTGCGTATGAAATTTAAAGAGTGAAAGCTCCAATTCATGGGCCACACTGTATGCCAGCTGCGTTTTACCTGTGCCAGGCTCACCGGTAATCAGCAAGGGCTGTCCTAATGAGATGGCCACATTGACCGCTTTACGAAGGCCATCAGATGCATGATAGGTTTCCGGTTTTTCTGAAATCCATTGGCAGGCAGGCAATTGTTGGTTTCGTTTGGATATGGGAATGCCGCTGCCTTCATATAGGTTTAAATTGATGCTTGTTTTTTTCATTGGGTTGATCCGTCCTTTATAAAAAATCTATCTGTTTGTTTTCATAATATTTTTTTTCTAATTCGGTTAACAGTCCTTTTGCCTTTTTCATCCGCAGAAAGGGAATACAGAGCTGAAGTTTGTTGATTCCACTATCTTTACAGATATCAATCTCATCCAGATTTTTTTCCAGATGATCAATTAACCAGTTATCAATATCAGACCGCTTGAAAGATCGCAATTCATGAAGCAGTTTACAGGACTCGGAGATTAATTTGTATTTTAAACTGCGCCGGATGATCCATTTGGGGTAACCGGACAACATCTGAAAAAACAGGCTGGAATATGAAATTTCAAAAAACACAACATACTGATGCTTGAATTTGTCCTGGGAAAAATATTGACTGACAATCCAGTTAATGAGTGGCATATAATGTTGATTCCAGCTTTTTCCTTGAACAATGAACCGAAAAAACAGGATTTCATCTTGCTTGAAATTCATATGCCTGGTTACTGATGACATGGTTTGTGCGGATTGCGGCGGCACATTCTGTAGATATCTTTTTTCTCTTAACTTCCGATACAATTTTTCCTTGAATAATTTGATTCGGGTGTCGAGAGATCCGGTATCTGGCAGTGAAATTGTCATAATGGCCTGGCTGACACAATGTTTCCACCGGTTGTTTGTACTGAACAATGCTTTGGTTTCCAGTCTCAAACGTTCAACAAGCAAATCATGACATTGACACGCATGACCATGAACCACATAAAACTGGGGACTTCCAGGATTGCTTGTATACAAGGATTCAAATGTATCTTTAAACACCATGACCTGTGTGTCACGATTGCAGTAGAGATATTTACCCAATTGCGGAGATCGTGGCAAAGGTCTGTCCAGAGATAATTCTCTTAATATTTTGGGATAGTTTTGATTAAACGATGAATTGGTTTGAACATCAATGTGTTGATTAATTAGTAAAAACGCGGGTACTGGCATTCTTTGTACAGCAATGGTATAATTTTTCGTTTTTCACCAGAAGGATCATTGCGGGTCATAAACGAACGTTCCGCGTTTGCCCATTTAGATTCAAAATAATTCTCACTGAGAACCAGAATAACTACATCCGATTCTTCCAGACCTTTTTCCAAGGCAAGCACCCAGTTTTCTCCAGATCGAATGGAGTCCTTGTCAAAAAAACATGTTACGCCATCATTTTTGAGTTTATGATACAGCTTTTCAACAAAATTGATGTCTTTATGACTGTAACTGATAAAAACCTTTTTATATTGTTGAGACACGGCCTGTTTTCTTTCATGTTTAAAATAGTGATATCAATCATCAATGTAATATTTCGTGATCTTGTCCTCATTGCAACGATCCTTTTTGACCGAAACGATGATTCAGGTCTATTTAGGAATGCTCGGAAAATAAGTTCCCCATTTAATAATTGTTCATTTTGTTTTTGAACCATGATTACACTGAAGAAGATGAATAAGATGACTTTAAAGTGTTTTTATTTCACCTTATTCATCTTCTTCAGTGTAATCATGGTTCAAAAAACGTAAATGAACAGTTTGGTACGCATTTGCTTAATGTTTAATTGTTGAGTTATGCATTTTGAAATTGGGAATTTATTTTTCTAGCATTCCTTAGGGATGCTCAAAAAATAAATTCCCCATTTCAAAATGCTTGACTCATTAATTAAACACCAGGCATATGCGTACCAAACTGTTCATTTACGTTTTTTGAACCATGATGACACTGAAGAAGATGAATAAGATGAATTAAAAGTGTTTTTTTCATCTTATTCATCTTCTTCAGTGTAATCATGGTTCAAAAACAAAATGAGCAATTATTAAATGATGAACTTATTTTTTGATTATTCCTTAGTACAAAACATTAAAAAAATCAACACATCAAAGTTTCCCTGGCTGTTGTTGTATGATTCCCTCATCTTCAAGGCTGAGAAATGACCCAAGGACATATCAGGGAGGAGGCATTACGAGAATATACAATAATTCTCAACCCCATAGTGTATAAAAAAAATAAAAATGGGGGCATGCACTTGACTCACGACATAACAAAATGTATGACTGTAGTATTGATTAGCACTTCAGCTATTCATAAAACATGTTTACAGAAATAATCTTAAAACTAAGGAGTTCATTATGGGCAGATGGGGACGGCGATGGGATTATGATAAGGAATAATCAAAAAATAAGTTCCTCATTTAATAATTGCTCATTTTGTTTTTGAACCATGATTACACTGAATAAGATGAATAAGATGAAATAAAAACACTTTAAATTCATCTTATTCATCTTATTCAGCGTAATCATGGTTCAAAAAAACAGAAAGAACAGTTTGGTACCCATATGCTTAGGAATGCTCGAAAAATAAGTTTCCCATTTTAAAATGCTTGACTCAAAAATTAAACATTAAGCATATACGTACTAAACTGTTCATTCTGTTTTTTGAACCATGATTACACTGAAGAGGATGAATAAGATGAATAAAAACACTTTAAATTCATCTTTTTCATCTTATTCAGTGAAATCATGGTTCAAAAACAGAATGAGCAAAAAGGGGACGTCTATGATTTTATGCTTTTATCGGCAAGAGGTTGAAAATTTCAAAGAAAAGCATAGACGTCCCCTTTTCTTCCCTTATCCTCCCTGTACATAAGCCCAACTAAAAGTTTGCCACCAATCCCATTCTCTCTATGACTAATTTCATTAAAACATTGACAGAATTGTTCAAATTATTTAATTAATCTTTTTAAATAAGCTTTGAAAGGACATGATAATTATGAAACAACTAATAAGTTTACGATGTTAACCTGACAATAAACGACCTTCAGTCCTCTTAATTGTTTGGTTAATAAAAAATTTCAATTTGATTTGTGTGAAATTACAGGAGTGAGTGCCTTTTGAACCTTTAGTTTTTTTCGTAAAGAGGTTTTGTTTTTGGTTCAAAAAATTTGAGACGGAGCAACTGGTTACTTATTACAAAACTCTATCAAATATCGAGATCAGTCATGCCTTTATTGACAATAACAATCAACAGAATATTTATTGAAATTTGTCAATCATTACCAACCAATTTGATAAAATTGCAGCCACAAACCGAAAATAAAATTATTAGAAACTATAACCCACTGCAAAATGAATGCGTCCGCGATCTTCATTACCATAAACATGGTTTTTCAGGCCATACATGAGACCAAATGGTCCAATGGGGGTATGATATCGAAGGCCGGCCCCGATACTGGATCGATATTTTTTAATTGGTAATTCTTTTCTCAAATCCACCAACTGTCCAGCATCGAAGAACAAAAAAATTTCAAAATTAAATCCCAGTGCGCATCGCGCTTCGATGCTTCCTGACAGGATCGTTTCACCGCCAACAGGTAATTCATGATTATCAAACATAAACATATTTTCTTTATACCCACGCACATTTGTTAATCCACCCAAATACAGTAACTGATCTTCAGGAATTTTTTCAAGAGCCCCATAGGCCTGAATGGTCTCATATCGACCAGTCATGGCAAAGTTTAAATCTTCAGTTAATGCATGATATCCTCTAATTTCCAGATAATACTTGATAAAATTATCCAAAGAATTGGTCATCCCTTTTGAAATATCCATTGCGTATGATGCATAAATTCCTTTTTTGGGTCGGATAAAAGAGTCTCGGCTATCATAGAGAATGGAAGGCGTTGTCACAATTAGACTTCGTGGTTGAAGCGCTTCAGCAGATAAATCGAACTCATAATTATCCTGCATAAAGTCTCTAAGAAATTTTCTACGACGTTCATAACGAAAATTGATATCAGTTCGAAAATTTTTAAACCAACCCCGATTTAGACTGAGCGACCACCCATATGTTTGTGTACCATATGATTTATTGAATTCTTTCAATCTTTCAATATAATACGCAAAACCGGTGTCAATTTTTTCACCCAATAAATTCGGATCATGAATATTGAACTCCCCATGATACCCCACTTCACTTTGTTCAAATCGAATCCAGGAACTTTTATTTCTACCAAACAGGTTTTTGTCTCCGAATTTTAGATGTCCAAAAGCACCTTTTTCTGTTTTATAGCCTCCTCCTAACTCGAGAAAAAAAGGTTTTTTTTCTTCAACCTCAACAAATAAATGAATTTCATCATTTTTTTCTTTCAAACCCAAAGGAGTTAATTTTACAGAGTTAAAGATTTTCATATCTCTTAAGTTTTGCTGGGCTTTCAATGTTTTGGACAATGAAAAACGATCTCCCTGGTTGATAGACAAGACGTCATTTAATTCTTTTCGATGTGTTTTGAAATTACCATGAAAATAAACATGTCCGACCTGAACCTTTTTGCCTTTATTCACATGGAAGATAACGTCAGCGTGATGTAAATCAGGCGTTAAATGAATTTTTTCTGTCACTATGACATAAGGGTAGCCTTGATCTGAAACATGAGATTTAATCAGTTCTGTGTTTCTTTTGATCTGTCTGTAGTTCAATGCCTGTTCGGGAAGGGGCGATAATTTAATCGATTGAATTACCGAGATGTCTCCAGAAAAGGAAACCGATCGAAGCATCGTTTTGGGACCTTCATCAATATGCATCGCAATCGATACACTGGTTTTATCTGTCTGCCATTTCACTTCTTTTTTTATTTGGACATGCAAAAATCCCTGTGTTTGATACAAATCCTTGATTGCGGGAATATCTTTTTCTAAAATTCCAGGTTGATATGGAGCATCCCCAAAAAATCCTGGAAATTGGCTTTTCATGTGTTTTTGGATTTTTTGATGGGTTAATGATTTGTTACCAATGATATCGAACTTTTCTATGTTGGTGCGCGGGCCTTCTTGAATAAAAAACCAGAGATGTTGAACATTTCTTTTGGGCTTTATTTTCATCCAACTGGAAATATGCAAACTTGCACTTAAAAAACCAGCATTGCGGTATTTTTTTATAATGGCTCTTTTACTTCGTCGAAGTGCTATATCATTTCTATTACCCCTCGAAAAAAGAGATAATTCCTTATTCAGTTGGCTATGAGAAAAAAATTGATTGCCAATAAAATGGACCTGATATTGGGATCCTTCTATTATATTGAGATGAACATCAACGGTCTGGCTGTTTCTATTGACTGTTGAACGAATTTGAACATCAGCGTACCCCTTTTTTCGATACCATGAAACCAATTTCAGTACATCATTACGCAGCAGTTTTTCTTTAAAACAGCCAGCATTGCCTGGAATATAGGAAACCTGCCAGGTTTTCATCCGTGCTTTCAACATGATATCACTTGAATACTCATTACCAACGATATCAATGGTGTTGAGACGTGAACAATCTCCAGGTTCAATAACCACATACACAATGTCGTACCCATCCTGATTATCTTTTTGTGCATTAACATTAACTTTTGAATGAACAAAGCCTTCTTTTTTATATAAATTTTTAATGCGCTCCTGTTGGATTTCAGCATGATCATCATTCCAGATATGACCTGGACTGATGGTCATCACATTCAACACTTCTCTTTCAAAAAGTGGAAAAGCGCCACTGATCTGAATATCCTTGACCACATCACACACTGTCATTTGAAAAACAATAATGATCCCATCAGGGGTCAATACCTGATGACTGTTAATATTTTTAAAAATTTTTGTTTGTTTTAGTGATGATATTGAGTTTTGGAGATCTTCAGTGAAAAAGGGGTTTCCTTTGATCAATTGAATATGCTCTCTGGCACGTTCTAGAATTTTTGATGGGTTAAGTGGTGCATTTCTGAGATTGATTTGAATATCTAAAACAGTGTTACGATGGGCCGCATGACCTGTTTGTAGACAAAGCATTAACATACAGATAATGATCGCTGGGATTTGTTTCATTACCCGGATAAAAAAAAAATTTGGCCATTTTGTCGGCTTACTTTGATTTCTCATTTGTAGAATAGAGAGCATCCATAATAACCGGTTCCCGTAAAATACAAGATATGGCCTTATAGGATGTATTCGCAACTTCCGGAAAATATTCAGTTAAAGTTGCAGTATGGCGAAGGTTGTCTGCTGTACGAATAATCATCATGGCCAGATCCCCTTCAGCAAGATTTGAAAAATTTACGAGATCTTGCCATTTTTCCCCTTTCGCCCAGTGGTAAATTGTTAAGGCAGGTTTTAAATATAATGGTCGGGCTGTAAATCCATGCATACTCATTCGACGCGCTAATGGCCGCAGAGAGTGAATCATTTCTTGATGGAGTGTTACAAGTTCTTGTGGCGCCAATTCTTCTACTTTTGCATCATCAGATTCCTTTTCATTGACAAAACTCGCAATCAATGCTGCCAACATTGCAGGATCATCCTTTGGAAAAATTTTTTCGCGAAATCCTTGAGCAATCAGTAAGGGTTGATCCACTCTCAATTGTGATGTCCATATGCCATCTTCAGTCAGTGTTTCATCTTCATTGACAAAATTTTCTTTTTGCAAAAATCGAATATGTCTCTGAAACTCTCTCCATAAGCGCGTGCGCGCTTCTTTTTTCTTTTTGTGAGAAAGACGTCTTGTTTTAAGTATTAAATACGTTGCAAAGGATTTTTCCAAAAGTTGATTGATCTCGGATGGTGTATGGGAAAGTAGTAAGTTCAATACCATGCTGAAATTAATTTGGATTTGCGAATCAATATAGGTAGGCGGAGAATGATTCAGTTGAACAATTAAGGGCAAATCCATAAATTTTCCAGGAATTGTTACCGCAAACCCAATTTGATCTGAACCACGACGTCCAGCACGACCTGTCATCTGATGAAATTGTGTGGCATCCAATGGTACAAATTCTCTACCATTAAAACGATCTGAATTCATAATGACAACTGTTCTGGCAGGAAAATTAACCCCAGCAGCAACTGTGGATGTTGCAAAAACAGCATCCAATAAACCTTTGGTCATAAGGTCTTCAATGATTATTTTCCACATGGGAAGTTGTCCACTATGATGCGCACCCACAGCCAGACGTCTGAGCTTAAACATTTGGGCATGGTCCGCCAGAATAGGATACTGATGAATGTAATCAATAATCAGCTGATTTCGTTCTTGCTTCCTTGAAGGGGGCTCATCAAGTCGTTCATTGTACATTTCAACAGCGCGATTGCAATCGAATCGTGATTTTAGAAAAAAAATTGCCGGTAGCAAATTATAGTTTTTTAAAATTTTAATAATTTCACCCATTGGAGGCAGCGCACGTGGTGATGATGTTAAATAAAAAGGTTTTTTTAAATAGGCTTTAACCTTTTTGTACATGCTATTTGATGTGGTTTTAGGTTCTATTAATGGATACAACGTGCCAGATGGATGAAAAAAAAGATTGTACAAAGGAACAGGACGAATTGATTCTTCTATGACAGAACATTTTCGTCCCCGAATATACACCAGCCAGTCAGCAATTTGTTTCGCATTGCCGATGGTTGCAGATAACAAAAGCAAAGGAATTCGCTGTGGCAGGTAAATCATGATTTCTTCCCATACCACACCACGATCTTCATTTCCCAGATAATGGGCTTCATCCAGGATAACAATTTCTGAATCAAGATTTGCACCCCTATGCATAGAATCATACAGCTGATTCCGCAATATTTCAGTGGTACCAACAATAATACTGGATTCCGTATTTTCTTTACGATCACCGGTCAGAATTCCTACATTTTCAGAACCAAATCGATTTGAAAATTCAATATACTTTGCATTGCTCAACGCTTTGAGTGGCGATGCATACCAGGCTTTCCCACCTTTTTCAAATACCTTCGCAATGGCTTCAACTGCAATCCAGGTTTTTCCTGATCCTGTCGGAGCTGTGACCAAACAGTCATTAATGCAAACCTCTTTAAGCGCCTCTTTTTGATACTTATCGGGTTGAAAAGGACGACTTTCTGGCACACCGATCTCTGCAAATACTTGTTTTAATGAAGGATCTTTTCCCGGGTAGAGTCTATTTTTACGTCGCTTATATGATGTATTTTTTTGACGATAACCGGATTTACCTCTTGAAAACGTTTTTTTTGGGGGGGGGCTATTTCTCATTTATCCAGATGCCTCACGCCTGATAAATAAATATCAGACGTTCGGTTATTGTTGAAATCTTTGAAAGATTACAAAGTTTATTGTATTTCAGCTGCTTCCATACCATACATGCTTAACACTTCCTGAATGACACCTTTTTTATGCATCTTTTCAAAACTTAAATTAAATTGATCAACCATCGCTTTGGTTGTAAATTTTTGATTAAAACCAATAAAATATTTAAGTGTTTTATCACGACCAGCATATCGAATATTTTTCAACAGATGTCTGTTTATCAAGCTTCGTCCAACAGCTTTATTGGAGTAAACCGCATCCAATTCACCTTTTGATAATTTTTTAAAACATATTGAGCTGTCTGGACTGAAATCGACGCGAAGGTCTTTAATGCGTTTTTTTATTTTGAGTAGAGATTGAGATGTATTGGATGGCCCATACACGCCAACATTGTAACCTTTGATATCATTTTGCATTGAATAATCCAATGAATTACTTTTGCGTACAAAAATGCCATATTCTGTTTTTAAAATCGGATGTGAAAAATGAAGCCATGAGGTACGATTTTTGTTCCAGCCAATCATAAACATGGCATGTGCTTTTCCCTTTTTTACATCCATTTGGGCATCAGACCATTCTTTGCTATATATTGAACATGTAATTTTAATATCTGAACAAATACCACGAATAATATCTGCCGCCGGTCCTGCAACGTGTTGACCAATTTTATAGCTGAAAGGGGGGAAATCTTGTGTTGCAAAGACCAAATCGTATGTTTCGTTCGATAAAGCATTTGTTGTCAAGCAAAATAGAAACATGAATATTGATATCAAGAATACATTATTTTTCATATCAAGCCTCTTCTTTCGTTTTTATTTTTATTAATAAAAGACCTTTCATTTATTAAAAAATACAATTTAATAAATTAACCCTTTTATCGTCCGCTTGTCAATATATTTAAAAAATTATTTACCTGGTTTTGTGTCGTTTTTCAATCTCAGTAGGCTAGGTGCGGTTTTAATTTAGCGCATACTTATCAGCGATAACATTATAATATGCATTTTCAGAAATTGATCCCCATACACCGACTTGCTTTTTAAATTTTTTGAAAGCGTTATGCACCTTTTTGGACATTGCATCTTTTTTAGCTTCTTCCTCAAGTGTTTCATTGGCCATCATCCTGAGTTTTTCAAGTAGTGGTTCTGGAAATCGGACAAGATTTACTTTATGTCTGGTAATCAATTGCTGAAGTGCGGCACCATTTCCAGATTCAAACTCAGACAAGCTCCACATATTCGTTTCCATGGCAACAGCATCCAGAATGGCTTGAAGATCTTTGGGAAGGGAATCGTATGCTTTTTTGTTGAACATCACTTCTAAACAGGTTCCAGGCTCGTGCCAACCAGGATAATAATAATACTTTGCTGCTTTATAAAATCCCATTCTAAGATCATGCATGGGGCCGACCCATTCTGTGGCATCAATAACACCACGTTCCAATGATGTAAAGATTTCGCCGCCTGGCAGCAATACGACAGTGCCTCCTGCTTTGGCAATCACCTTGCCACCTAAACCTGGAATTCTCATTTTGAGGCCTTTGAAATCATCAATACTGTTTATTTTTTTGCGAAACCATCCCCCCATTTGAACACCTGTATTCCCTTGAGGTCGTGGGACTAAATTAAAAGGAGCATAGACTTCCTCCCAAAGTTTCAATCCGCCTCCGCTATAAAACCAGGCATTGATGCCCTGTGGATTAAAGCCAAAAGGAACTGCAGAAAACCATTGCGCGGCAGGGACTTTACCTGCCCAATAATATGATGCCCCACTACCCACTTCAACTGTTCCACTTGAAACAGCATCAAAAACCCCCAGGGGCGGAACCAACTCTCCGCCTGCAAAAACCTGAATTCGAATTCGACCATCAGTGGCTTCTTTGACTCGCTTTGCAAAGCGAACGGCTCCTGTTTGAAGCACTGGCAAATTGGGCGGCCAGGTGGTTACCATTTTCCATCGATATTTTTTCTGAGCAAGAACTGCTGGTGCAGAAACTGTGGTGGCTGCGATAGCGGTTGCTGTAGCAATGGTTGATTTTTTAATAAATTCTCTTCGTTTCATTCTTATATCGTTCCTTTTTTCTAATATTTTTTTATAGAACTAATAAGGGACGAAATTATTTATTTCGTCCCAAAATTTGAAATGTTTATGCTTTCCAGACACCATGGAGATTACAGAATTCTCTAGCTGTAATCTGATCAGCATCAATACAGAAAGTCGCTTCTGGAGCATCACCTGGGTTTAAAAATTGTCGGTATGCTTTACCATTGGCAATAAGTTCAATCCATTCGATATAATGTTTTTCTTCCATCGGATGGGCCACATCCCCCACTTTCACTTTAACCCCACCATCAATTTTTTCAATAACTGGCACATGTTTTTCCTGAGCGGCATCAACAGTGTTTTCTTTCATATGAACCATTGGCTGGGCACAACATACCAGCTCACCAAGACCGGCATGGATTATCTCAACCATGTTGCCACATACATTACATTTAAATATATCCAATTTTTCAGCCATAATAAAAATCCTCCTCGTTAATAATTTTCGCCTAATACTTCAAAATGTGCTTTTGGGTGTGCACAAGCGGGACAGGCCTCTGGAGCATCCTTGGAATCATGAACAAAGCCGCAATTTCTGCATCGCCATGTCACACTTTCAGATTTTGAAAATACTGTGCCTGCCTCAATATTTTTGGCTAGATCATTGAATCGTTTTTCATGTTGTTTTTCCGCAATTGAAATGGCATCATAAACCATCGCAATGGCATCAAAACCTTCCTCTCGGGCAACTTTTGCAAATTCTGGATACATTTGTGTGTGTTCATGATTTTCACCAGCAGCCGATGCTTTCAAATTTTCCAGTGTAGACCCAATAACACCTGCAGGGAATGCTGCTTGAATTTCAACTTCCCCACCTTCTAAAAATTTGAAAAAGCGTTTGGCATGTTCTTTTTCCTGGTTCGCTGTTTCTTCAAACGCATCCGCTATCTGAACATAACCCTCTTTTTTAGCCTTACTTGCGAAATATGTATATCGGTTTCGGGCTTGTGATTCACCAGCAAAGGAAGCCATCAGGTTGGTTTCTGTTTTTGAACCTTTGAGACTTGCCATAAATCTTTCCTCCTTGTAAGATTTGTCATAAGTGCAACGCAAACGAGTTGCAATTTTTTAGCCCTGATAGGGCTGCATATATTTAAGATCATAATTTATTAAGGAATACTCGAAAAATAAGTTCCCCATTTAATTAATTGCATTCCTTTTTTTGAACCTGGATTACGCTGAAGAAGATGAATAAGATGATTTAAAAGTGTCTTATTTCATCTTCTTCAGCGTAATCCAGGTTCAAAATG
>Ga0272440_1001160_pt1 | contig 21938 bp, 20 predicted proteins | sample SSMMMBAug17_FD_192440 | JGI IMG/M metagenome (GOLD analysis project Ga0272440, IMG submission 192440) | Marine sediment archaeal communities from Little Sippewissett salt marsh, Falmouth, MA, United States - SSM-MMB-Aug17 | ecosystem: Environmental > Aquatic > Marine > Wetlands > Sediment ...
AGGATGATAATGAATTACCCATATCATTACCCAAAACATCACCCGCACGAACCTGACCACTGATTGTTCTTCCACCCACTTTAACATAGTTGACTTTTTCTTTAACATAATCGTTGCCAGCAACAGTAAATGTCAATTTAATCGTGTATTGCCCTGCATTCTGATAAGTTTTTGATGGATTTGGTTCAACACTTGTGGTGCTATCGCCAAAATCCCATAAGAAAGTCGAACCTGTCGTTATATTGCTTTGCAAACGAAATTGAATGGATTCACCCTTGGTAATATCGGTGTTATCTGCACTGAAATTAACATACACGGTCGATGGCTGAACGGTAATATAATTTGTGAGGATTTTTGTTGACGTTAACCCACCAGTTCCTGTTGCTGTCAATGTTACTGTATATTGACCTTCTTTGGTATAATAGTGGATTGGATTTTTTCCGGTACTCTGTGATGATCCATCACCAAAATCCCATAACCAGCCAGTAATTTCATCACCCGCAGTATCGTCTGTGATATAGGATTTATCTGCAAACTGAACTTTCAATGGTAAAAATCCATCGGTAATATTGGATTCAAAATCAGCAATTGGGGGAGATGCCTGTCTAAACTTTGCTTGAAGGGTATGTGCTTCAACAACATTTTGAAATTCATGAAGAACGACTGGACCGATTGACTGATTATCAACAAAGACATCAATGAGAACATATCCCAAATTCGTATTGATTAGAAATAGTTTGTCATTATTTTCCGTTACATATACAGGCCCGGCCGGAACAATATGACCACCTGTATTGGTAATGGTTGTTATTTCATATTGTTCGGGGGGGCCAAAAACAGCGGTCAGGCTTTTGGGAGGATTGGTGCCATAGACAATGTATCTTGGCATAGGCCCTTTGGAAAGACCATCTACAATAACGTCTTTTACCATATTGCCTGGGTCTGGTGTGATTCGGATAACAACCTGCTCGTATTTTTTCACAACAGGATTGATCGGTGTAATGGATCCATTTCCAGATACAGATGTCGTAATCAGGAACTCTGCCTGAGAAATATTCAGAGTAAAGTCTCTTCTTGTGATTGCTTGAAGGTCATCTTTTGCAAATATTGTAATTGATAATGCCCCGTATTCAGCTTTAGCAGGTATAACCGTCAGAGACAATGGTTGTGGAGAACCAGGGATTAGAGAAATTTTTCCATTGGCATCAATGCCAAAAAGTTTGAGATTGGATATTTCAGAAGGAACAATTACACTATCTGATGATTCAACCCATACGGTTAATTGATCGCTATCAGCATCAACAATGGTTATGGGTAAGGGGTTTGTTGATGTGTCCTGAATGATCCACTGATCAGGAACAAATGAAATCTTTGGTGGGTCGTTGACTGGCAAAATGTTGACCATAAAAGATTGCTTTGCATTATCGCGGTTGTCCATAACAACGACTGTCACACTGAGCGAGCCATATTCATCGGCAGCAGGAATTATGGTGACAAATCGATTTTTCCCGGAACCGCTGAAAATTATATTTTCATTAGGAACCAGGGTTTGATTCGTGGACTGTGCAAAAAGCGATAAATCGTTTTCATCATCATCTTTGTCAGTTATCGTGAATGCAATTGGATTTGAAGCCATGTCTTCATAAATGACCTGATCAGGAATAACTGAAATTTCAGGTGGTAAATAACCAACAAAAACATCTATATTAAACGAACCATTATGTTGACTTTGTGCATATACCGGCGTCGCAAGCGAGATAATCGCCAGTATCCCCCATATGATCGACAGAAAATGATTTTTTTTCATTGTGTTCTCGCTTTGTTGTATATCTTTGTTTAAGGATCAATAACCAAAACATTCATTTAAAGGTTGGCAGGTTGTAATAATAAAATTTTTTGCATCACTCGTAACATTAAACATACTTGATGGTTTAAAATGTTCATTAACAGAAGCTAAAAACTCCCAGTTTTTATTTATAAATTCTTTCTTATCAGATATCTCAATAAAGATTGTTATTAACACCGCTTCATGAGGATTGGTTGCAATGTGTTTATTTCAAACCAGACCCATTTTGTTGATGGAGTTTTAGAAAAAACATCATCAGGGATTAAATCAACTCGTGAAGGTGTTGTTAGTCTTAATGTGTAACTGATAAGTAAATCGAAATTATTTGTAATAATAATTGGAACCTGAAAAGCGTATCTTTTACCCACAGGAACTTCTTTAATGTGCTGCATAAAGAGTGAGATTAACAGTCTATTGGCAAAAAAGACTTCTGTGCCAGAGCAAAAAAGCAGATTCTGAAAAATAGCAAATCTCATGAAAAACTTATAATTCATACTTTCCTGAATAGCAATCAGAAAATAAATTATTAAAATTGATTTTGTTCAAATACAATCTTCATATTTTCAAATTTATTGAATAAATTTTATAAATTATAAAAATTTATTTTATAGTTGATAACGTTCCATTGTATTTTATCCTTGTCTTTTTACTTGCATAACAGCTATTCATCTGATTAATGATTAATTTCCTCTTGATGAAGAACTGAATAACCTTGCTCGAGTGAACATCCTGGCATTTGATTCAACATCAGCAATGTATACGTTTCAGGGAAAATCTATGCTTTATGGTTTACAACAGTACGTCTGTCATCTTGAAAAGCAAGGGTATTATCATTCAAAGATAGTCATTCTTTTTTGGAGAAAGGAAAAAAAATGAAAATTATATTTCATGAAAAATTTTATAATTCCAGATATGCCGGTGATCCGGCAGCAGCCCCGGGACGATTGGAAAGTATCATGGACTTTCTTTTAGCAAAAGGTGATGCTTATGAAATTCTTTCTCCTGTGGCTGCAACAGAAGAAGATATTTTAAGAGCGCATACAAAAGAGCACTTTGAAGAAATAAAACGAGAGAAGCTTCTTTATGAAATGTCAGCGTTGTCTGCTGGTGGTGCAATTTTATGTGCTCAGGAAGCCTATAAAGGCACCCCTTCCTTTGCTGTGATTCGTCCCCCAGGTCATCATGCATCCGCAAGTTCTTGCTGGGGATTTTGCTTTTTTAATAATATGAGTGTGAGCTTATTGAAATTATTTTCCGAAAAAAAAATTCAGACGGCTTTTATTCTGGATTTTGATCTTCATTATGGTGATGGAAATGTCAATATTTTAGAAAGAAAAAAAGATAGCTTTTATGTCGATATTCATAACCCTGATGCCAGTAGTCGTTCTTCATATATTCAGAATGTTGAAGATCACATGAAACGATTAAAAAATATTGATATCTTTGCTGCTTCAGCAGGTTTTGACCAGGGAATCAATGATTGGGGTAGGCTTCTGAATGCAGAAGATTACCAAACAATAGGGGCATTGATGAAAAAATATTCAAAAAAATTGTGCAACGGGCGTCGTTATGCAATTTTTGAAGGTGGCTATTATCACCCGGATTTAGGAAAACATGTTGATGCTTTTTGCAGTGGATTTCGAGACTAATTTTTTGTTTGAATTTGATTTTATTCCATTTTTATATACCAGCTACCATCAATTCGTTGAATTTTATCTCCCTGTCCGGCATTTTCTTCATTGAGCTTAGCTGTTATTTGCTTGATTTTGGGTAAATCGGCATCAGAAAGGTTTTCATTCAGATCAATTATTCGGTTAAAAATAATTTTTCGCGCCTGATTCAATTGTGAGATGACATACTCAAATTCATCTTTTTTGTAGTTTTCTGCAAAGATGCTTAATTCATCTGGAATATTTTTTTTTTGCATGGGAAACATTGTTAACAGCCCCTGGTTATTTTCTCCAACCCATCCCATTTTTTTAAAGGCCTGCAGATCATCCGAATGAAAGGCGATAATTTGCAGGCTATTAACAGTTTCCTGATGATCTTTCGTGTGTTTTGGTGGACGTTTGATATTTCCCATAAAGTCAACACCTCTGACTGAAGCAAGCAGAAGCATTTCTTTGTCAATGGAATTATATGTTCCTAAAATTTGATTTTCTAAAGCAGTCCTTTCACTCATCACTTCTACGTTTACATTGGCCAGGGTACAGCTTACTATTAAAGGCAGTATTATTATTAGGAGACATTGAAATTTTTTTTTCATTGTTGAACCCTCTTACTGTCAATAAACGTTTAAAGCTATTTCCGGAAAGCATTTACCCTGTATGGAACGTTGAGTATAGCCGGGAGCCTCCCATGATCACGATATCTTTCATTTAATGATGAAACCAATTCCGGGGACACGATCCTCATTAATTTGATAAGTTAGCTTAGGCGCTAACTTATCAATCAATAAGGTCATGTCCCCGGAATTGGAGAACTTATTTTTCGACCATTCCTAACTATTGTTGATTATCAGCAATCACTTGAAGATAATATATAACTTCTTTTAAACCGATTTGACCATCTTTATCAGGATCATATTGGGTAATAATGGCATTTTTAGCCGCATCAACAGCTACTTTTACCTGTGCATCCAATTCAGCCTGCGTATACGTAGGAGTCGTAAAAGAATAATGAAATGTATGACATTTCCCACAATCCGTATCATTTGTATGACATTCGGAACAATTTGGGGTTGAACTATGACCTCTTTTAATATCAATACCATGTCTCTTATTGGTTGCATATACTGTCAGGCTGAAACAGCTAAAGCAAAAAATTCCTAACAATACACAGATAAATTGTTTTGTTGTCATTTTAATTTCCTTTTTTTATTAAAAATAATGTGATTACTATTTCCAGGAAAGCTCAGACTGATGGCACGAAACAGAACATGTACCCGTTTCTTTATTATAATTCCCCTGATTGATGAGAATATCTACCTGTCCATTAATATGCAAGCTTTTATCCTTTATAGTGTTATCTGAAAGAATCACATCTGAATGGCATGTGCTGCACGTAAACATTGAGAGTTTTAAATGGTTATTATGAGCACCTGATAGGCTTTTACTGTTTGTATACCCTTCATGACAACTTGTACATGTCAGGCCATTAAATTCAGTAGTTTGCCAGGAGAGAGGCCCTTCAAGCGATTCTTGACCATTTCCGTGACAATAAATATTGGTACAGGTTTTTTGAACCATGTCATAAATGGTATGATCATATGGTTTGAATTTTATTTCAGCAGAAATTTCTCCACCATATATACCGTCAATATGCTCAGGTGAGTCCATATTATCAGGCAAAAGATGACAAGTATCACAAAAGGCTATGTGATAATCATTTTCAATAACATGTACATTATGGGGGAATCCTTTACCCTCAACTTGTATTCCTTTTGGTGGTGCACCTGTCTGGTTGTATTCTCCACCGTGACAAAATGTACAGTCTTCTCTCCATGATGAATGATGGCATTGATCACAAGATACCTGGCTTGTTCCCCCTGTTAAATCTTGGCCATGACATGGTTCACAGGTTTGCCTGTTTTCAAAAAAAGATATTCCATGCGCCTGAGGATTATCCCATCCTGTAGGATGTGCTTGTATTTCATCTTCAGAACCAGGCAAACCGTTGGGTAAAGAATTATCACATCCATAGATATTTGCCAGGAATACAAAAATCAGCATGCCAATAAACAGTAAAAAAAAATGCTTTTGTATATTTCTCATTTTTGAATCTTTCTATTATGACATCGAATGCACCATGTCGTCTTGTGACAAGTTGAACAATTACTGATATTTCCGCCATATCCACCTGGAATTGCTTTTCCATGAAGGCTTGCCCAGTTTCCTTTGTGATTCATAGGCTTTGTAGAGCGATGACAGCGCACACAAAAGGAGGATTGATGACAAAATGAACATTTATTTGAATTTATTTGAGCTTGAATACCATGTCCTCGGATTCGAAAAAATCCAGTATGCCAATTTGGCTGTTGTCTTTTATGACAGTTTTTACAATTTGCTGATAATGCGGGTAAAGGCATTGATGTAACATGATGGCATTGTTGGCAAGAATATTTGCGATGTTCAAGATGAGAAAATTTTGACTGAAACGATTTTGTAAGGGGAGGGCGTGAATGAAAGTCAAAATCGGTTTCATCATGGCAGTCAAGACATTTATTTTCATCAGGAAAATGGTTGTATGGGATATTGGAATACATGTGATGGCAATCACGGCATTTCACCTCTGATTGATGCACCTCATGTGGAAAAATGACTTTGATTGATTGTGATGACACGTTAAACAATAAAAAGACGAATACATATATCAATAAATATACTATTATTTTTAAAAGGTTTGAATGCATTTGTCATCCTTAAAAGATATATGTGGCGGTTATATTGATGCGATGTTCCTTTAGATCATACATATCCAGGTTATAGCGAAATTTTATGTCTGTATTCATCCATTTTTTTCGTAACATTTCGGTATAAATCGTATAGATATGATCTTTCTCATTTAAATCCATATAATAATCATAACGATAGAGGGAATAATCCAGACCTGTTTTTAAGCACCATTGATCATCCGGTGTATAGGTAATATCGTAACCACCTGTAATAAAATCGTTTTTCCCCTCGCCTGTTTCCTGCCAGATTTCAGCTTTTAGTTGCAATATAATATCTAATGATAAAATATCATTAACAATTAGTCCAACATATTCATGAACAAATGAATGGTTAAAATCCATCTCCTGGTCTTTGTTTTCCAGTTTACGAATAGCCAATCCAGCATAAAAATCTATCGGATATGGATGAGTACTTTTGCTAAAATTGAAATCAACATAATAATATGGCATTACTGGCTTACTGACATCCACTAAAAAAGATTCAGAAATAGGTCGTTCATCGATGATTTCAAATTGATATTTACAATTCATATTAGCCGTTAGTCCAACTTGTTCAAAAAACATATAGAGGCTTGCGTTAATGTGGTCTAATCTGTCATCAATGGTGGTTCCAGAGAAATTAAATTTTCCAATTTTTTGAATATATTGATTGAAGGATATTGCGACTTGATGAATTTCTTCTGATGAACCATTTTCAAAACAATCCGGTTTTTCTTTTAAGTATTGATACGCAAGATTCAAAGTGGAATATGGCTTTAAATATAGCTTAATTGAAGCACCAGCTTGGGTAGAATCTGTAAAAATAACATCGTCATAATAGTGAACCGGCATACCGGCATACATACAAAGTTGAGCATTATTATTCACAAATTTGTGGATATAACTTAAACCATCAATATGAATGTTAAAGGCGTTATCGACAAATTGCCGTCCAATTTCTAATGAACCCGTTTCTTGAAAAAAGGAAATTTTTGATGATAGCTGATAAACAGCGCCATGATATGAATGATCCCAGGTATTAAAAATATCGCCTGATTGGGTTTGGTCTCCCACTGTAAAATCACCAGAAAAATAAATAGAAAATCCTTTTTTGGCCATGTTGTTCAGCTCAACATCCAAAAATTGTGTAAATTTATGATCTGCTCCCAGATTGTCAGATAACATGCGACCTTTATAGGAAGATTGAAAAAATCCTAGGAAACTTGCAGAATTATTATCGCCCAACTCATCTGAAAAACAAATGGTAGGCGCAAACAGGATTAAAATAAAGTATAAATAGGGTTTATGGATCAAATAAAATTTCATACCGTCTGATGCCCCATTATTTGCCTTTAAGCAAGGATTTTTTTCCCATATTCATTTGTTTGGTTAACATAATTTTCATTGCCACCTTTCCAATACCGCACAAATCATTGGTTAATCGTGATACCTGCTCATTTTTGATTGATAATTGTGACCATAATCGTTCAAAATAGTTTTGAAAAGATTCAGCCCAGTGACGAAATCCCAATAGCAAAGCAAGCCGTTTTTCTGATTGATTTTGTTGATCCAGCAATTTTGCTGCCTCAAGTGCAATAACACGAGATGTAATAATATGCGTTTTCAAATTTCCTAGTAACGTCAGCAGTTCATTATTCAATGATAATTGAAATTGATTAATATGGTCTATTGTTCGATTCAATTGACAGTGCATACCGCCAATAATAGGTCCCATCATCAGCGTGTCTTCAATTTCACGAAATGGCTTGACCATTTTTTCATAAGCAGTATTGGACTCACCCAGTAAGTGTGTATCTGATACCTGACAATTTTTCATGATAATTCCGCCATGTGGGGATGTTTGAACAAATGGAAACGTTAAAGAGGATGTTCGGGAGAACCCTTTATTTTCATCAGTAACGATATATGCAGAATAATGCTTTCGATTATCTTTGATTTCTGAAATAGCAATAACAATATAGACATCAGCAATGGGGCCATTGGTCAAATATGTCTTTTCTCCATTGAGACAAAAACCGTGTTCATTAGCATTGGCAAACGTTTTTAAAAGTTTGGGATGGGGGCCGACATCTGGTTCAGAAATGGCAACTGATCCCAATAACTGTCCCTCAACCAACTGGGGGATATAGGTTTGTCTCTGCTGATCTGTACCAAAGCCATAAATGAACCATGTGGTAACAATTTCATGAATAACCCATGATAAAACAATCCCCAAGTTTTCACAAGATATCATCAGCGTTTCACCTGCCAATATCATATCTCTTGCTGTTTTTTCTTGCCCACCATAAGACGCAGGAATCATCCAACCTGTCAATCCACATGCCCTAAATGTTTTGAGCATATCCTTTGAAAAGGGTTGCTTTTCAATAGTATCATAATAAGTGATAAAGTCTTTACATCGATCTTTCAAGTTGTCAGTTTCAGTAGACATCATTGTTTCTTTTGTTGAATTTTTTCTTTGAGCCATTGAATCCAATCATCAAAACCATCCTTTGTTTTTGCGGATATTTCAATGATGGGCATTTCTGGATGAATGGTTTTGATATTTTCTTTGGCCAATTGAATATCAAAATCAAGATAAGGTAATAAATCAATTTTACTTAACAAAGCAATGTGAGATTCTCGAAACATCAATGGATATTTCAAAGGTTTATCTTCACCTTCGGTTACACTTAAAATAACCACCCGTGCATCTTCTCCCACATCAAATTCCGCTGGGCATACAAGATTTCCAACGTTTTCAACAATTAAGAGATCAATATCGCCAGTATCAATATCATGAAAAGCATTCATCACTTCATGAGCTGTTAAATGGCAATCTCCACCAAAAGCATCGGTATTAATTTGAGTTACAGGCATTCCACAAATGGAAAGGCGATCAGCATCATTTCGTGTACAAATATCACCAACAATCACTGCACACCTGGTATCTTTTTTTAAAATAGAGAGCGTTTTTTCAAGAGTTGTTGTTTTGCCTGAACCAGGAGAACTCATCATATTTAAAACAAATATTTTCTTTTCTGCAAAAAACGACCGGTTAAGATTGGCCTGTTCCTGATTGGCATCCAGAACCTTTTTAGCAATGCTAATCTGAATCTTTTTTGATGATCCTTGTATATCATCTGAATCATGGGGATGAAGGTGTGTTTGGCCATGAATATGATGAAAGCATTTTATTTCTGAGTTAAAAACAAACATGATATTATCCTTTTTTCCCTGTCACGTCCGATAAATTCAAATCAAATAAATCCCATCATTTTAGGTAATGCCAACACAATATCTGGCAAATAAGTCATTAAAATTAAGACAAATATTTGAATAATTAAAAAAGGCACGACAGCCTTGGATACAAAAATCAAGTCTCTTTTACCAATTGCCCCTGTAATATAAAGGCTTACCCCCATTGGAGGTGTACAATAACCAATGGCTAAATTGACAGTCATGATCAGCCCAAAATGCATGGGATTAATGTTGAAAGCGTCGAGCATTGGAAGAAACACCGGACCCAGTATCAACGTAGCAGAAATAATGTCCATAAACATACCCACCACAAGCAACAATACATTAATGGCAAATAAAAAAACAACCGGTGATTGAATACTTTGTAAAACAGCTTCTGTTATTTGTCCTGGAATATCTTCAAACGTCAAATATCTGCCAAAACATGTTGCACCAGAAACAATAATCAACAAAGTAGCCGATGTAACCGCTGAATTGACGGTTATGGATTTAACATCAGAAAATTTGATGGATCGATGAATAAACAACTCCACAATAAAAGCATATACACAGGCAACGACAGCGGCTTCATTAGCCGTAAATGCACCCGAAAAAATTCCCCCAAAAATGATCACAGGGAGCATCAAAGACCAAAAACCTTCTTTAAGCACTTTGATGACTTCAAAAAAAGATGGAATGGGTTTTCGAACAATGAGTGTATTTTTTCGATAGATTAAAAAAGTGTACAGGCAAGTTCCCAGTATAATGAAAAGACCAGGAACAAAACCGGTTAAAAAAAGTCCTTCCAAAGAGACATTGCTAATCATACTGTATAGAATCATACCAATACTGGGGGGAATAATAACGCCCAGATTCGGAGATGTGGTCATTAATCCCAATGTGTACTTTTCATCATAACCATTTTCAAGAAGAGCAGGGATCATAAAACCTCCCAAAGCAACAACTGTTGCAACCGTCGATCCAGAAATGGCTCCAAAAAGTCCACATGCAATAATGGCAGCCATCCCTAATCCTCCGGGAAGCCAACTGACAAGCGCATTGGCAACTTTTATGAGTTTATCAACAATTTTTCCGGAAGTCATAATATTACCACAAAGAATAAAAAACAACACAACAACCAGTGCAAATTTGTCCATACTTCGAAAAAAACTATCAAATAAGAATAAGATTGGCTTTCCTGTCATAATAAATCCCGCAACAGCAGTAAAAAACAGGCACATAAACACTGGTATATAACATGCCATACAGCCAATAAGTATTAAACCAATAATAATATAGTTGATATCCATAACACGTACTCTTTCATGTCCGATTTATAAAGATTTTATGCTTCTTTCCCTGTTGCATCCCAATAGATAACCTGAATCGTTCGTATCAGCATCAAAATCCCCATAATCGGTAAAATAGCATATAAATAAACCATTGGAATTTCTAATATAATTGTTTTTTGATTGGTGACTACCTGACGAACAGCCATGTCCCATCCATAATAAATAACCATTATTGAAAAAATTATTGTTGCCAGATGACTTAAATAATTGAGCGGCATTTTTAAAATTGGAAAGAGCTGAACCAGCGCATCTATTTTGATCATGGATCTATTTTTGATTGCAGCACTACACCCTATAAATGTTGTAAAAATAATAACCTCACGGACGAGCTCTTCAGACCAGGATAAAGAATAATTGAATCCATACCGAAGAACCACGTTAAAAAATAACGAAATAAGTGCTATGATGACCGCTAAAAATAATGTCCAATCTTCTATAAAAGTCAAAATTTTATCGATAATTAAAACTGTTTTTCGCATAAGTTTGTTCCATGTAAAAAAAGGCAGGCCTGAAAGACCTGCCATTTAGCAGTACAGTTAATTGAATTTTTATCCTTTTGTGGAGAAAAAAAGTATTAATGGGTATATCCAATAAACGTTTGAACTTCCATTAAATAATCTTTTGGCCGATAGGTATCTCCAGGATATAAGGCATTGATTTCAGGTTTATACTTTTCATGAACAGCGTTTCCTTTTTGTCTCAACTCACTCATATCTTTTCCAGATAGGTTGATAAAGGTAATTCCAGCCTCTTTTGCTTTATTAATCTCTTCAATCTCTTGATCGCGGGTTTGTTTTCGAATGGATGCGCAAACATCATGAACGGTTTCTTTGAATATTTTTTGAAGATCTTTGGGAAGGCTATTGATCCATTTTTTATTAAAAATCCATATAAACAGCCCTTGAGCGTAATTGACATAGGTATAATATTTGGCAACTTCAAATTTTTTAGTAATATTGCAAACCATAGGTGTATGATCAAGTCCGGTAATAACACCTTGCTTTAATGCGACAGGAACATCTGGCCAGGGCATAACCACAGGATTAATTGCCCACTGGCGATACAGCATTTGATTAACAGCAGCTTCTGCAACACGGAATTTAATCTTTCTGGCATCTTCAATGGTTTTAACGGGTGTTGTGGTTGCCCAACCATAATTTCCATAGCCCGTAATATCAAGACCAATAATTCCCTGATGATCCATTGCTCGCATGAAATGTTCAAATAATTTTCCACTTGCAGCAAAACGGTCCAATTTTTCAAATGAATTAATTAAAAATGGCAAATTGACCAATCCAAAGCGCGGGCCTAAATTGGTCGCTGCCACAGAGCTACAACCCATTCCTTGAATGGCACCCATTTGAAGTTGGTTTAATACCTCCACTTCGCCGCCCAACATTGAAAAAGGTTTAAAATCAATATAAATCTGTCCTTTTGACCGTTTCCACAATTCATCGCGAATTGCAAATCCTGCATAAACCCCTTTAATCACCGGGTGGGAAACATTCGACACAATACATTTATACTTGGCTCCAGATGGATCGAAATTGGCTTTCCATTTCGAAAGTGATGGCTTTTTTGCATCAACGCCAGTACTCAGCATAACAATAATGCCGATCATCACAAGAAAACCAGTGCTAAAACGTTTCATTTCAATAATCTCCTTAAATAAAGTTAATGAATAATAGTATAGTGACAAATTGTTACATTTAACCAAAGAAATTCATGAATGTCAAGTAAATCTTTTGATGTGCCCTTTTTGGACAAGGTATCAATCGGTTAAACATTGAAACGAAAATGAATAATATCGGCATCTTTAACCGTATAGGTTTTGCCTTCAAGACGGACAGTTCCTTTTTTTCTAGCATCTGCATAGTTATTATTCGCATCAAGAAAATCAGTATATGCTAAAACTTCTGCCCGAATAAATCCTTTTTTAAAATCTGTATGGATGGCACCTGCAGCGTCATCAGCAGGCGAATTTTTAGGAATTGTCCAGGCGCGAACTTCATCATCTCCAACCGTAAAAAAAGATATTAATCCCATAAGGTCATAGGATGCTGTTATGATACGACTCATAGCAGATTCAGAAATTTCGAATTCTTCCAAAAATTCTGCGGCTTCTTGTTCGTTCATTTGAGATAACTCTTGTTCGAGTTTACCCCGAATCGGTAAGACCATTTCTTTTTGAAAAATGTCTGGTAATTTCGGTAAACAATCGTCATCATCATCGTTGTTCAATAAAACCAGCATAGGTTTTGCGGTAAGAAAAGCATATCCGCGCAATTCAGGTGCATTTGCTAAGTCAGAACGTTGACGGATCGGTTCATTTTTTTCGAGCAATTCAAGACATTGGTTTAATAAATCTAATTCAACTGTAGATGCATTTTTTCGTCCTCGTTCTTTGTTTATTCGTTCAATACGTTTTTCGACAACCATAAAATCAGCAAGGATCATATCTTCATTCATTTTTATAAAATCTGCGTGGATATCTGGATCATCCATGCCATACATTTTAAAATTTCGAACCACATGGATTAGTGCATCACAATTTCTCAAGTTTGCCCACACATTTTCAGATTTCTGTCCGTCATTATGCCCATGCCCCATTATGGGTAGATGATATTCCACCTGTGCATATATTGTTTTTTTAGGGTTATAAATTTTGCTGAGATGATCAATACGTTCGTCAGGAACTTTAACTGTCCCCACAAGGGCTTCTTGTTTTTGGGTTGACTGAATTGATAAACCTGTAAATGCCTCAAATAATGTTTTTTTCCCTGAGCCAGTGAGTCCTATAATACCAAGTTTCATGTGTTTTATCCTTAATATGAAGTCTTGATCGAAAATAAATCAATCGGTTAAGGAACCACAATTTAATAACTTTCCCATTATGACGTTCATCTTTAGGTTGAATTTTTTCGATTTTCCATCGGACAAAGTCGGCCTGAATATAGAATGCAGGAATAGGAAAATTATTAAATTGTGGTTCCTAAGCTTTTTTCATCCTTAAATAGAAGTATACAATATACAATAGAAAGTTTGTTTATAAAACACACTTCAACATAAATATCAAGTTTCAGTGTTATCGGGAATGAATATTGCCATAGGTGATTTCCGAAAAAGAATATACCACATATAATTCAAATTCCGAAAACGATCACGGAGAAACAAGGCATTCCTTGTCTCTACAATCTCGTATCCGGAAATTTCATTTGAAACTTAGTTTATTCTTTTTCGGAAATCACCTTAAATTGAGTAATATTCATTTTCTTTTTCATACTCACCGTTTATTTAATGTGATAACAAAACCGAAATTTAGAAATTGTAAATTGTAAAGCTATTTCATTGCCAATTTATTTTTAAGCGCCTGTATTTCCAATTCCATCTGATGGGCTCTATTGTAAGCGTCTTCAGCTTTTTTTCGTTCAGCCTCAGCTTTTTTTCGTTCAGCCTCAGCTTTTTTTCGTTCAGCCTCAGCTCTTTTATCCGCATCTTTAGCTCTTTTATCCGCATCTTTAGCTCTTTTATCCGCTTCCTCAGCCTTTTTACGTTCTGTCTCAGCTCTTATTTTTTCTATTTCAGTTCTCTTGTTCGCTTCAATTGCTTTTGTATATGCTTTTTGATAATCAACCATAATATATTTCTGATAAACGCTGTCCTTAACAAGCTGTTTGTCTGAAGGACGATTGTATAAATCTTCAACTCTGAACTGAAAATATTTCAAAATTTTGGATTTTAATATACCATATCGGTTTGGTTTTAATGGTTTATATAGCCCTTTTGAATTCAGGTAGTAAAAAGCCGTTTCATCTCCCAAACGATCAAGGATATAGTATTCTCTGACACCAAATTTTTCATATTCATGTTTTTTGACAACAGTATCTCTTTTTATTTCATTTTGATTTGAGTCAGACAAAAATTCAAAGCAGATATCAAAGCATCCTTTGTAAGACCTCTCTAATGGATGCATTTGATCAGGATTGTTTTTATGAATAAAAGCTAAATCTGGTTTGCGAATGGTAACTTTGTCACCAAAATCAAGCCTGAAACCAATTTCAAGACCAATCATTGATCCTTCATTGAATGTGTCATTATATTGAGAGATCAGTCGGTGAAACCAGGCGTACAAATCATAACTTTCTTTATCTGACACGGGTTTTTCCTCCAATATTCCATTATTCCATTCAAGAGCAACATCAGATTCTTCATAATATTTTTGCCAATATTCTTTTTCAGATACCTGCAATCCATCGTATGGTTGGGTTTCAGGCAAAGGTTTTAATGTCTGAGGATGATCATCAGTATAAATTTTATTAAAAAAATAAGGATAATGATGCGATGGTTTTTGATACGGTGTCTCAAGTGCTGCTTCCATAAATACTCCTATTCAAGAACATTCAAAATGACTGATACAACAGAATTGTAATTGTTGATAGTTCTTTTGTCAAACACTATATTGTAAGATATATTCCAAAATTCATTTTCTTTCTTTTCTGAACATCATTATTTATATGGCACATTAATTGAAGTATGTAGCGGCATAACAAATACTTCTATGGTAATTTCCGGATATAAATATACCCGGTATAATCCAAATGGCGGAGACGAGTTCGTAAAGACAAGGCATGCATTGTCTCTACAGTCAAGCTACCGGAAATTAACACTAAAACAATGGGTATATTTATTTCCGGAGGCCACCTTAATATCATATTGGAAATTATCTATATTGGTTTAAAAGAAACAGATAATCATAAAAGAATTATTCGCATTGGACAAGTTAATGGCGCCTTCCTGGTTTAACATGTGTATCAGTCGAAATAATAAAAAAGGTAAAAATGAATAATACATCACTGACTTTAAATTATGATTCAAAAATATTAGTCGTAGATGATGATCGTATCTGTATTAAAACGATGAAATATTTTTTAGCAAAAAATGGTTTTAGAAACATATTAACTGCAGATTCAGGTTTTCAAGCACTAGAAAAACTTCAAAATGAAACTTTTGATTTGATATTGCTTGATATTATCATGAATAATATGGATGGATATGAGTTATGTAAAAGGATTAAATCTAATGTAAATACCGCTCATATTCCAGTTTTAATGGTTACAGGTGAAAATAAAAATAACGAAGATGTCATCAAAGAAAGCTTCCAGTCTGGCGCTGTTGATTTTATCACAAAACCGATCAATGCTATAGAACTTTTGTCAAGAGTAAAATCAGCCCTGATGACAAAACTGATATATGATGAAATGACAAAAGAGCTTGTCCGTCGCAAAAAAGTTGAAATAGAATTAAAAGCCAAAGAACAGCAGGCCAGCAAAATTATCGAAAAGAACGCCGATGGTATTATTATCGTTGATCAGAAGGGAATCATTCTTTTTGTAAATCCAGCAGCAGAAATTCTTTTTGCTCAAAAAGCCTCATTTCTCATTGGAAATTCATTCGGTTTTCCATTAGTTGAAAAAGAAACTACTGAAATCAAAATTTTTCGTGTTAAACAAGGTCTGGCTGTTGCAGAAATGAGCGTTGTACCGATGATATGGGAAAACCAAAAAGCATACCTGGCATCGTTAAGAGATATCTCTGTTCGCAAAAAAACAGAGGAAAATCTCCAAAAAAGTTTAGAAAATTTAAAAAGGACTTTGAAATCAACCATTGATGCTATGGCAATGACGGTTGAAGTCCGAGACCCCTATACGGCAGGACATCAACAACGCGTCGCTAAAATTGCCGCTATTATTGCAAAAGAACTTGGTTTTTCTGTTCAGGAAATCGAAAATATCCAAATGGCATCCGTCGTTCATGACCTTGGAAAAATTGTGGTTCCAGCAGAGATTCTCAGCAAACCAGGAAAGATAAGTGAACCTGAATTTAGTATCATAATGCAACATCCCAAAATAGGTTATGATATTTTAAAAAAAATTGAGTTCCCTTGGCACCTTGCTGAAATCGTATACCAACACCATGAAAAACTGAATGGATCCGGCTATCCTAGAGGGCTTTCAGGTGAAGAAATATTATTTGAATCCAGAATTATCACTGTTGCTGATGTCCTTGAGGCAATGGCTTCACATCGCCCTTACCGCCCTGCTCTTGGTATTAAAGCTGCAATGGATGAAATCAATAAGAATAAAGGAAAACTATACGATGAAACAGTTGTTAAAGCCTGCAATAATGTCGTTCAAGCAAACAGAATTATGTTTGATTAACATTTAAGAAAGGAAATAAATTGGATAAACGAATTCTAATCATTGATGATGAAGAAGTGATCAGAAAAATATTTATTCTGGCTCTTGAAGACACCGGTTATATAGTAGATACAGCAGATTATGGCGAAAAAGGGGTTGAATTAGTGGCTCAGCAAAAATATGACCTGATCTTTTTGGATATGAACATGCCAGGCATAAATGGTTTGGAAACCCTTCGTAAGATAAGAAAAATAGATAAACAAGTCGTTGTTTATTTTGTAACGGCATTTTACGGTATTTTTTTTGATGAGCTTGACAGAGCGCAAAAAGATGGGTTGCGTTTTGAAGTTCTAAAAAAACCTGTCGGTATGGCTCAAATCGAGATGCTTGCCAGAAGTGTATTGGAAGGTTCAATTGAGAGATAACAGATAAGGAGAGAACTATGTACGAGTTGAAACTATACATTGCGGGGATATCGTCAGATTCAATCGAATTGTTTGAAAAATTGGAAGCTTTTTTTAAAAAACGTTTGAATGGCAATTGTTTTATTAAATTAATTGACCTTTTAAAAAATCCGGAATCTGCGGAAATTGATAAGATATTTGCAACGCCAACGCTGATTAAAAAAAAGCCTGAGCCTATAAAATCAGTCATAGGTGATTTGAGTAATATTGAAAGGGTTTATCTGCAATTAATTGATGAGTAATTAATTGATAAGTAATTAATTGAGGCTAAAAAATCATACCTTTTTAAAATGGTAATCTATTTTCTTTATTCTAAAATGATAACGCTGAAAACAGATCACTGTAATGTATGTTTTATCCCTTTATCCGATACAACGTTTCATTTCATAACTTGTATTCATAATATTAATAATCAATTTATTCATTCTGATACGACAATTTCTTTTGAAACAGGTTGCTTTTGTTCTATTTCAACCTCAATAATGCGCTGTTGGTCAGCCTGTGTAATTCGGATAATGACTTCATCTGTAGATAATTCTTCACCTATTTCTGGAATATGTCTCAGTTGAGCTAAAATATAACCGGAAATGGTTTCATAATCTTCTTCTTCACTGAGATTTAAAGACAGATTTCTGTTAACTTCCTCAATTTCAGTCTCGCCTTTGACAAAACTTTTGTAGTCATCAACAATACGAATACGCTCTTCATCTTTGTCTGTTTCATCATATATATCACCGACAATTTCTTCCAGGACATCTTCAATGGTGATCAATCCGCTGATACCACCATGTTCATCAACAACCATTGCAATATGAACTTTTTCTCTTTTAAACTCGCGAAGCAATTGATCAATTAACATGGTTTCGGGAATAATCATTGCCGGACGTATCAAATCTTTAATAGGACGATCTTCACTTTTAGATAACAACAGTTGTAAAACATCTTTGGCATATAAAATTCCTTTGATATTATCAGAATTGTCTTCAAAAACCGGAATTCGCGAAAAACCATTGGAAACAATGAGATCCGACACTTCTTTTAGATAACACATTGCATCTAATGAGAATATTTGGGTTCTATCTGTCATGATTTCGTTGGCTTGAAGTTCACTGAATCGAAAAATATTATGGATCATGATACGTTCATCTTTTTCGATTTCTCCGATTTCTTCACCAAGGTTAACCACACTTTTTATTTCAGCTTCTGTAATCAGAGGTTCAGCGATTTCATTATTGATGGGTTTGGCCACAAATCTGGTAATTTTTTCCAGACAAAAGATGGCAGGAAATAAAGCAAGTTGAAGCAATCGGATCACTGGAGCTGCAATGACAGCGATAAGCTCGTTTTTAGCCATAGCAATATTTTTGGGCACAATTTCACCAAAAATAAGGATAATTAACGTCATTGCACCTATGGCTATCCCAATACCTTTGGATTCAAATATGTCGATAGCAACTTTGGTTGCTATGGATGATGCTGCGATATTGACAAGATTATTGCCGATGAGTATGGTTATAATTAATCTTTCAGAGTTATCTTTGAGTTGTTTAACCCGTAAAAGACTTTTTTTATTTTCTTTTTCACACAGGTGCTTGAGACGAATATCAGAAAGGGAAACAAAAGCAGTCTCAACCCCTGAAAAAAAAGCTGATAGTATAATTAACAATAATAAAAGAAAGGATTGATCTGGTATGTCCATATATGGTTTATTATTTATAAATGTTTTAAACGAGTCGTTTTAATTTTGATAATATTATATAAATAAAAAACTTATCAAAATCAATCAATAAAACGATATATTCAACAAAGAATAGCTTTTTGATAACTACGAGATACGTGAATTGAAGTCAAGTATAAATTTATGTAAAACATTTTTTTGCGATCGTTATTGTTTGGTATCAGCAAACACATGCTGAATGGAAGCCAAATCCAGTTCATATTGTAATGAAAACATTTGAGCAAAAGCATTCAATGTGGTAATGGCATTTAAACTGGCATCACCTTCTATTTCTATGGATTGGATACGCTCAAGCAATCCCTGGTTGACGACTTCAACAGCTTCATACTGTTTTTTTAATCCACCCATGCTAAAGTCATAAGCGTCGTTATTATTTTTTTGAAAGAACTGCTTTAAAAGATAAAAAGATGCCGCTCGTAGAATGGTTTCTTCAAAGCTGGCAAAGGGTAAATGAAAGAGAGCCATGGATGATAAAAAGTGCATGTTTGGACAGCCACTGGCTGCCATAAGAACACCAAACAGTGATTGTAAGGCAATTTGAAGCGTCGTTTGTTTTTTATAAGTTCGCTGCTCACTGTTAATTTCAACAATGACTTCTTCAAAAGAAATTCGGTCTTTAAAGGCCTCTATCAGTGAAAACAAATTATGAGCAACAGGACATTTAGGATAATCTTTATTAACTAAAGGACAATTTTCGCATTGACAATACTCCAGATTTGTCCAGTCAGCATCATCTTCTGCATCGATATCTGTATTGACAATTCTTCTACTTTTCTTATCAATTTCAACCTTATAATTCCGAACGGTTTTATCCGGAAAATAGATAATATATTCAAAAAAAATCGTTTTCAACAGGGGACCTCCTTTACGACAAAAAAGCTGTTTATATAATTTTCTACTGAAGACTGTCTATATAAATTTAAGGAAATATGGCATGATTGAAAAACAAAAACAAATAATTTTAATTGTTGATGATGAAAAAAACAATATTGATTTGCTAATCAATCTGTTACATGAAGAATATGAAATTATTGTCGCAAAATCAGGGAGTCAAGCATTAAAACTGATATCTTCCATAAACCCACCAGACTTAATATTGCTGGATATTATTATGCCAGAAATGGATGGATATGAAGTTTGTCGTCAAATAAAAGCGAATGATACAACAAAAGATATCCCCATTATTTTTATTACAGCAATGTCCGAAGATAATGATGAATATAAAGGTCTTGAGCTTGGAGCCGTTGATTATTTAACCAAACCGATTCGTCCAGCAATTGTGAGAGTACGTGTCAAAAATCATATTCAACGATATTTGGCCATCAAAGAGCTTGAAAGGCTTAATCAATTAGCGTTTGATGCTAACCCAAGTACCGGCCTTCCAGGGAATAATAGCATCGCTGATGCGATTACTCAGGCACTTGACAACAAGAGTGACGTTTGTGTAATTCATGCGGATCTGGATTATTTTAAAGCGTTTAATGACAAATATGGTTTTGTTCGTGGAGATGATGTTATACGCTTTACAGCCAACCTTTTAAAGCAGCTACTTGTTGAAATTAAAAGTGAATATTCCTTTATAGGCCATATTGGAGGGGATGACTTTGTTGTAATAGCGCCATCGTCCACTTGTCATGATATTGCAAATACAATTATCAAGCGATTTGATCATGGTATCTGTCAATTTTATGAAAAAAATGATATCCAGCAAAATGGAATAACCTCAATCAATCGTGTCGGTAAAAAAGAATTCTTTCCGATTATGAGCATCAGCCTTTCAGGTGTTGATTTATCAAAACGTCAATTTGAAAAATACATTGAGGTTAATGACGTCTGCGCTGAGGTAAAAAAAATAGCGAAATCAACACCCGGTAGTTGTTTTTTTATGGACCGACGAAAAAGACAATAGCCGTTAAATACAAAAATATCTAATCAACCAAATGAAATCCATCTTCAATTTGCCCCTGACAATCTATTGTCCTTGGATAGTTTAGTTTTGGATGTTTTCCTTCTGCCTTAAAACATTCTTTTGTTGCTTCAGTCATTTTTAGTTGAATTTCAGGATATTTGGGCTCATATTTTAATTCTGCCTTACTTAATGCATAACAGTTATGATCGATGTAATAGACTTCCTGCATAACCCAAAAATGATTCAACTCATGGTCTACAGCAACGTGAAAGGCACTGTCTCGATATTCAATATATTTGGGAATACCAATTGTGATAACAAGATAAACCTCGGTTGCAATCAGTGCTATAGCAATGAAAAGTGCCAGTACAATATGTTTTTTGCCTTCCAATACACGATATTTTCTTTCAAACTTTTCCTTTTTGATTAAGCTATAAAACAAGCAATCCAGTAGTGAAAATACATATGAAACCCCTGACCAGCATAAAAAAAGGTAAAGATATCCCATGATATTTCTGCTGGTATAAAATTTATGGAATCCAAATCCACCCAGAAAAATGGCTAACAGAATGACAGTCGATTTTTTGGCTGGTTTTCCTGGAAGAGGCGCTTCTTTTGCTTTTATTTTCATCGGTATATTAACGCCCTCTCCAAGAGTAACGCTGAAATTGGGCTTATCATCGGTATCTTGCTCTGGTTGATCTGCTGAATCTGTTTGATTTGTTTTAGGTGGTGCTTGTTTTTTGATAACACAGACCGC
>Ga0272440_1001162_pt1 | contig 21935 bp, 19 predicted proteins | sample SSMMMBAug17_FD_192440 | JGI IMG/M metagenome (GOLD analysis project Ga0272440, IMG submission 192440) | Marine sediment archaeal communities from Little Sippewissett salt marsh, Falmouth, MA, United States - SSM-MMB-Aug17 | ecosystem: Environmental > Aquatic > Marine > Wetlands > Sediment ...
ACATTACGCGCATTCACATATATTACAGTTAATTGAATTTGGACGTGTTAATCCGGGAGGGACATGTTTTATGTTGGAATCAATCGATTTTTTCTTTTTCCAATTATTTTCACAACAGATCGGACATATAAATGGTTTATTCATGTCAATATCCTGAAATAGCATCTGAATAATTTAAGGCTCTCACTTCATCATGAGTGTCTAAATACTGTATAATATCCTCAGTTGTTGGTTCAATTCCAGATTCACTAAAATGAGAAATGATTTTGTCTAATAGTTCAAAATCAGAGACAGTATCCAGACAGTATCTTAAATCATAACGACACCATTTAGCAGGAACTTTAGGAATATGTATTCGAAATTTTTCTTTGAGTTTATCAATATCTGTTATGACGTGCTCTCTAACATCTGGATCAAATATATTTTTTTTCAAATAAGTTAATACGCTAAGATCAATAACACTAATAACTGTTCCATTTGGAAATAACTTGCAATGATATCCAGAGGTCAGGTGGGCTTTATTATTAAAATGCTTCTCTATCATAAAGTCAATGACTTCTGGATCCACAAGGGGATTATCTGCTGTTATTCGGACAATGGTATTTATTTGAAAAAATTCTGCAGTTTGTTGCATTCGACTGAGAACGTCATTTTCACTGCCTCGAAAAACAGGAATATTATTTGATTGACAAAAATTAAAGATGATATCATCACTATCTTTTGAGGATGTTGCCACACAAACTTCATCCAGCTTTCTTGCAAGTTTACAACGATGAATGACATGTTCCAAAATATTTTTTCCGGAAATTTGCTTCATCGATTTGCCAGGCAGTCTATTTGACCCCATTCTTGCTTGAATAATAGCCGCGGTTTTTTTGATAGAATCCATTTTTTTCAATCATCTCTTTTTATCTTATTGTCCAGCCACCATCGACAGTGAACGTTTGCCCTGTAATATAATTACTATCATCAGATAACAAAAATAATAAAATACCGCTCAAATCATCTGGTTTACCTAATCTATTCATGGGAATATTGGATATTAGATTCTGTTTAAATTTCTCTGTAATTACAGTTTCTTTAGGAAAAGCGCCAGGGGCAATCACATTCGCACAAACATTTTCTTTGCCATAGTATGAGGCAATATATTTTGTAAAATTGATCAGACCTGCTTTGGCAATGCCATATTGAGGCAACATATACGATTGAGTATTCTGATAATTATCAGGGGAAGGTGCAATAATTCCATACATAGATGAGATATTTAAAATTTTTATACCAAAAATATTTTTTTGAGATAAGATGGCTTGTGTTGAAATCAAAGACCAGATAATTCCGCTATCAAAACAATTAATCCAGTCACTAAAAATTGATTTTTCGAAACAATTTCTATCGGGTTGAAATCCTGTCTTACCAGAAAAATCAAATGCATTGTTTATTAACGCATTAATTTTTCCATATTCTTGAATTTTACTATTTATTTTATTTTGATAATCATCATGTTCGTAAGCATTAAATTGAACATAATCAATTTTTGCACATATATCATCTCCCAGTCTCTCTTTCCAATCATCAATATCAAAAAAATCAAAAACAATAACTTTTGCGCCTGCATTGACAGTTTCTATAGTATATTCACTGCCAAGCCAGCCTAAGCCTCCAATGATAAGAATTATTTTATCCGATAAATTATATGTATTTTTTAACATAATCAATAATCTCCTTCTGTTAGCAGCGAATCCTTCAATATGGTTTTTTTAGCAAATTTACCTTTAATTGCTGGCCATTTTATTGGAGAAATTCCATTAAATGGCCTTAAAGCGGTAAGGTTTTCAATGGTCAGTTTATCGCCAACATGAATATCTTTTTTGGCGACGATAGATCTTCTTGCATATTGACGAGCTTGAGATTGATTCAGTCTTACATCTTTTTCATCGTTTCCATTTAAAATATCTATTTTTTCTAACTTATTTTTTAATGAAAGAGCATCATTATAGTCATAGGAATGATAATGATCATTACCTTTTAAAGATTTATCATAAGTAAAATGTTTTTCAATCACCTTGGCACCTGCAGCATAAGCTGTAACAAGACATAGAAGACCATCATCAGGAGGAACATGATCTGAATATCCGATTTCAATGTCTGAAAATTTATCTCTTAAAAAATAAATTTTTGACAGGTCTGCATGTTCGTATAAAGTGGGATAGTTTAGTACGCAATGTAAAAGAATAACCTTTGAACTTTTTTGTTTATTCTTCAAAATAAAGTCAATGGTGTTTGCTATTTCAGTATAATCTGAAGCACCCGTTGATAAAATTATATCTTTGCCAGTTTTTAGAATACATTCAATGAGCAGTAAATTGGTTAAATCTGCACTTGCTATTTTGTAAAATGGGATTAAAGCATCAAAATAATGAATCAACGATTCATTAAAGATTGTCCCGCAAAAATCAATACCAACATGATTTGAGTATTCATATAATTCAATATAATTTTCCACTGTAAATTTATCGTATTTTGAAAATAATTCATATTGGGAGCGAGCCTCTTCTTTTGTAGTGTCCCAATAAGAAGGGCTATCCTTTTGCGCTATGGTATCAGCAGTATATATTTGAAACTTTACACAATCCCATCCGGCATCTTTGATTTGGGAGATCATTAATTTGGCTTTATCCATAGAGTTTTCATGGTTAACACCAACATCTGCAATTAAATATCTTTGAAATTTTTGTCGATTTGTCCATTTGCTATTTTTCATTGTTCTTCTTCTCTAATATTTGGGTATAATAATCCATCTTACTCTTATTTTTAGTCAGGTTATCATCATGGTCCCTGTATCGATAAAGAGCAACAGGGAGGTGTAATAATTTATATTTTTTTAGATATCTTGCCATCAATTCCTCATCTTCCCTGGCTAACATCTGTTCATCAAATAAACCAATATCAAACAGAGCATCCTTATGATAAATGATTCCACATGCGATTGGGACGTCATTACTTGAAACCCTTTTAATTTTATCCCCAAATCTGTCGGTGGTGTAATAATCACAGGAAACCGCTTTATATTCTTTTTCAATAGAAATTGTAGAATATAGCATTTGCAAAAAATATCCATGAACAAAGTCATCGGCATCAACCCTTAAAATGAATTGTCCCTTAGATGCTTTAATACCTAAATTTGCACTATAAGGAAGTCCCATATTTTTTTCATTAATAAATAACCTGATTTCATCTTTGTAATTTTTTAAAATTTCTATTGAATGGTCTGTACTGCAGTCATCAACAACGATGATCTCATATTGAAATCGTTTTAAAGTTTGTGACATAAGGCTCCTCAGACATCGTTCAATATACATATCATAGTTGTAATTTGTTACAATAACAGAAATTTCCATAAATCATCTCTTTTCAATCAATTTTTGTTTAAATCGTTTAATAGATCAATAGGACTTCCATTCAATAGTTTATCCAAAATATAAGGGCGATACGATCTTTTGGGCCTATTCACCGATTCTACGTCTCCAAACAACTCTTTTATATCATCATGTTCAGCCAGTATCCTTTTCGTTTGTTCTTCTATCTCAAGATTACAAGTTTTAAACAAATCATTAAAAACAATTCCATAATGAACAAGCCGTTCGAATTGTTTATCACTCAGCCAGGGCCTGAAACGTTTTCCAACTGGATCTTTGTCTTCTCTGACCCAAAAATTAGCCAGTTCATAACTTTTAATATCAGGGTGTAGTGTAATTTTATAATCTTTTTCAATCTGATCAGATAATTTTGTCTTTGGTAAGGGAAAATATAAATAGACATTACCTCTAACAAAAGGGTTAATTTGTTTTAATTGTTTCATCAATTCAATATTTTTTTTAAGATCAGACATTTCTTCTGATGGTAATCCAATAATAAAAGAAATAGGAGAAACAATACCTTTATTGTAAAGTTTTTCAACTTTTACAGGAACATCTTTCAATGAAAGATTTTTATTAATCATTTTTTGTAATCGAGGAGATGCAGATTCTACTGAAAAAATAAATGTTTGTACAATGCCCCCCATGGCGTTAATAATATCATCATCCAGACAATTCAAATGACCAATACATTCTTCAATATAATAATTTTTATCGTGAAAATAGGAAAGAACCTCAAGAACTCTGTCTTTTTTTACAAAAAAATTATCATCGCCAAATGTGAATACTTTTGTACCGGTATGGTTATGAATATAATCAATTTCTTCTATAATATGTTTAGAAGATCGATACCGCCAGGGTGGGATGCTTTTTCGAACAGACTTATCTATAGAGTGTTTATAACAAAAACTACAATTATATGGACAACCTCGACTTGACATAATAAGATAATAGTAAGGAATCTGTTTTATGTTAAATTTATCTCCAAAGATTTGCCATTGGGGAATTGGGTAATCATCCAAGTTTTTTTTAGGCATTCTTGCCGGGTTATGAATAACAGAACCTTCTTCATTAATATATGAAAGGCCATTGATATTATTAAAATTATTATTGTAGTACAAAGCTTCGGCGAGTTCAAAGGCTGTTTCTTCACCTTCATAACGTACAATGAAATCAGGTGAATATTCTTTTAAAATAGCCTCTGGCATGATTGAAGCCATTATACCTCCCCAAACAATTTTTAATTCAGGGGATTCACTTCTAATCATCTCTGTCAATTCTCTGGCGTTTCTTAAAAATTTTCCGATCAAAACGGTAAAACCTATGAATATATAATTATTATGGCGAATGTGTTCTTTGATAACATCAATATAGTTATCTTCAATATGTGTATCAATAATATCAACGTGATAACCTTGATTAGAAAGATATGTTCCAATGTATAAAATACCTACTGGGGGAGGATCTCTATGGATAGCTCTATGAGATGTGTGCTTATCAATGTCATCCTCATTTTCATGGCCAGGGTTTATTAGTAATACTTTTTTCATTTTATTAACCTTAATATTTAAAATATAGTTAATATGTTAATATGCTTCGCAATGTAAAATAATCTGTTGTTAAGTTTTCTTTAACAACATATGCACTTGAGATGAAAGTTGCTTTTTGTCAATTTCCAATTGCATGGCATCCATGATAGATATGAAGTCTTTTCGCCATATATCCATAAGTTTTTTAGAACATTGTATTTTTTCCATTTTAACAGAAATATGTCTAAATAAATCGATAATATCAGTCCCAAACCACCATTCTGCTAATATTTCAAAACCAAACTCTTTAAATAGATATGATAGTGATTTTTCAGTATATAAGTGTGTATGATCACCATCTAATTGACGATGAAATACTTCAGGAGAGATCATTTCCAGGTATACAGAGAGGCTAAATGTTGGAACTGAAACAAATAAAAATTTTACATGCTCATTATGATTTAATTCATTCATGATTTCACGAGGACTTTTTAAATGTTCTAAAACATCGACCATGGAAACGACTTTAGAGCTGATATTACGAAGGATTAAATTTGTATCTTCAATGGTATGAATCGATAAAACATCTTCTCCGATCATCATATTTCCAAATTCAACCTGAAATTTTGAAACATCAGTACCAGACACATTTTTAATCCCAATTTTTTTTAAAGCTGAAATAAAATAACCGGATCCTGCTCCAAAATCAAAAAAATCGAGGTCATGCGGATTGATATTATTTTCCTTTAAAGACGAATACAGAAATTCTGCTTTTGGGATATAAATACTCGCAGTTCTGTAATTATAATCTTCAACATCTTTTGATTGATAATTTTCAGCGTATTCTTCTCCTGAATTTTCAGTATATAAAGCATCGCATAGCTCAACTGTTTTTTCATATACACCATTTAGATGGTAGCAATGGTCACAAAGTACATAATCAATACCATCTTTGATAAAATCAGAAATTGATATTAATTTTTTATTACAATTTATGCAATAATTTCGTTTGGGTTGTTTTTTATATAGTTCGGCTATTTTTCTTTGCTTTTTCACATGGTGGTCATTTTCATGAAAAAAAGATTTTTTTTGATTTAACAATGATGAACTGGATTTACCAAAACGCTTTGTTGACATTACTTTCCCCCATTAATAGATGAACATTGTTTACAACTATTATAATGAATAGTTATGTTATCTTTTTGTTTTCATAACCTTTTTTTATTGTTTGTGGAGATATAATCGTTTGAGAAGATAATTCATTCATCAATAAGTCAATAATGCCCATATTGGGTTCAAAACCAGAATAAACCTGGTTATAGATGGGATGATTATAATCTTGAAATACAACATTAATGTCATTTTTATTAAAACTATCTTCATCAATATAGTCTTGTCCACATTTCCCACTAAAATATGTTGTTGCTTTTAAATCCTTGCATATTTGAAGTATAAGATCATTTTTGGAAACATTCTTTTCCTGCATATCTGAAGATTTAATGATTTTAGTTGAAATATTTAAAATTTTTAAAAAATCAATTAACATTTCAAAGCACAGATCGGAAAGATATTCCCATTCGTTTGTATAATACTTTTCAATCAATTCATTGTATTTTTTAAAATGAATAGCTTTGCGATAATTCATACTAATAGATTGATAATGCTTTTTTCGCCAGTTTTGTTTATTATCGATTTTAATTTTGTTTAAAGGGGTATTGAATAATACATTTTTTGTAATAACAGGTACAGTTAACCAAATCCATGATTTCGATGTTCTTATTTTATTTCGATTTTGAAAACTGTTTTTTTGAAATTGAACAGTATCCAGATAAACGAAAATATCGCTTTGAATAATTTTATCAAAGTATCCTAACCATGGAAAATATGCGGGTTGATGAATGCTAACGATCATTTTATGACTTTAATTTAAGAAAAATTTACATGATGAAGATTAATGGGAGTATTTTTTTCAATCGATAAGGAAGACTTTTTACCTTTGATTACGTCCCAGTGGTTGGTAAAACACCCCTCTTCATCTCTCTTAAAACAAATATTATTTTCATCAAAAACATCACCTTTTGAAATATCTTTTTTTGCGATTATTCTTCTTCGCATAACATTTTTCATTTCAACCTCACCAGGAGCAGGAACAATTTCTCCAGATCCAAGAGCTTTTTCAACAGTTCGAATATCTTTTACCAATTGCGAGAATTCAGTGACATCCATGGAAAACCAATGATCAGGGCCTGGGAGATCGTGGTCAAGAGTAAAATGTTTTTCTATTAATTGGGCGCCTAAAGCAACTGCAGTTGTAGAAGCCAAGGTTCCTCGTGAATGATCTGAAAAGCCCCAAATGATATCAGAATACAAGTATCTAAGCGTTTGAATTTGTCTAATATTCATCAATTCAGGTTTAACTGGATACAGTGATACACAATGCATCATCAACAATTGATTTGTAAATTGACGAAGAAACTTGATGATTCTATCGACTTCACATAAATCAGCCATTCCTTTTGAAAGGATCAGAGGAAGGCCTGTTTTTGCATAACGTTCCAGATTGATCAAATGGTCAAAATCATCTGAGCCGATTTTAATTCCTTCGATTCCTATTTTCAGTAACATTTCCAGATTAATTTGATCCTGAACAGTTGTAAGAAATAGAATATTTTGTTTTTCGCAGAATGATTTCAGCTCTATCCATTCTTGAGTTGTAAATTCAAATCGCTTGAACATATCATACATTTTTTCTACAACAATTTTTCCCTGGGATTTGTATTCAAACAAGCTTTCTTTGTTTGAACAAAACTCTTCTGCTGAAAAAGTCTGAAATTTAATGCAATCCGCTCCAATATCCTTTGCAACTCGAACCATTTCTTTTGCTTTTTCAAAGTTACCATTATGATTACTGCTAGCTTCTGCAATGATAAATGTTGGATATCCATCTCCTATCAATTTATTACCAATTTTTATAGGGACAGGCATATTAATTTGTCTCCTTTGAAAGTTTTAATAATATATCGTATTTCATTTCTAACATCTTCCAATCATCAGGTGTATCTACGTCAACTGAAAATCGAGGATCTACAATAAAAGGTTTTAGATGATCTACACGCTTAAGATCCTCATATTTTTGGATGGTATCAAGATTAAAAAACCAAAAAAGGCCTGCATCAACGAGGGTTTCAGGTAAGTCTTGTGAGTTATACTTGATTTTGTCTGGAAACATAAGTTCCCAGTAACCATCTGTTTTTTTGGTCATTGCCCAGTATGGTGAAACAGGAAACTCGATACAACTCATCAAAATTTCTGGTTGAGTGTTTAAATAGTCAGCATAAGCTTCATGATATATTTCAGGAGGAACAAGTGCTGCTGTAGCAAGAATAAGAAGTATTTCTTTATCATGACTGTTAGCTTCTGAAAAACGTGGAATGTCATACATATAAAGATCCGTCATATCTGCAGTGTCATTTGATAAATCCTGTGAACGTAATGAAAGTGTCATTGCATTATATGATTCGGCAATTTTCTGAATGGCGGGATCATCTGTTGATACACAAATATTCGATAAAAATGGGAGTTGTTTTAGATTTTCAATAACATGTGCAATAATGGGTTTGGTTTTCAGTTTTTTAATATTTTTTTTAGGTATTCGTTTTGAACCGCCGCGAGCGGGAATATATGCAATCATAAATAGCCTTTCATGATTTAGCAGGTATGATTTGTAAATGATTTAAAATATCTGAAACAATATGAGGTGCTCCAGGTTCAGCAAATAATGTATTAGCCTTTTTTTTCATGGCCAATCTTTTGGAGTTTGAATGAATTAAAAGCTCCAGTGTCTTTCTGACTTTTTCTGGGACAAGAGAATCATGCCATCCCAGTGATATAAGACATCCTGCATTTTCCATTGAATAAATCAAAGTTTTTTGGTGTAATTCCAAAACAACTCCGATTTGAGGAACCCCCATTGCTGCAAGTTCGTAACATGTGTTGCCACCAGCAGTAATAGCAGTATCAGCCAATGCCATATAATAAGGCATATTATCTGTATCAATAACAAGTGTGGCATGTGGAGCATATATTTTTATATCTTTTTTGACCTGTTCTTTTTCAGGATGAGCAGCGCCAACAATAATCGTAAGTTGAATATTTTGAAATAAATCATTGAAATATCTAATAAACCAGCTTGTATGATTAAAAGGATCTTCTCCGCCCATAGTAATTAATAAATGCAACTGTGATTCATTTTTTTGAGATCCAGAATCATGTTTTTTGTTTTGAAAAAATTTTTCATGTATTAAATTATATTTTGACCCTAATAGCAATAGCTGATTATCATAATGAGTTTTGTAATTGTCTTTATTTAAGCCTATGCTATTATTTATAAGGACATGACAAGGGTAATCCTGATCAATCTGATCTGTCATTCGAACAAGAGTACACATTGGCAGGCATTTAGAGAAGTAGTTTTTTTCTACATATCTGTTATCAATAATTAATATTGTTTTATTTTTAATCATTATTTTTTGATTTAACATATTCAGCATAAACTCAAGATCAGATTCACTACCAGCTTTGCCAGGTGATAAATGAACTTTAAAGCCGTAGTCTTCAATCTTTTGTTTCCCAACAGAGTCAGGTGAAAAGGTGACAAACTGAATATCACAATTCATGCGTTTAAAATTTTCAGCCAGAGTAATTGATTGCATGACATGGCCCATTCCATCAGTTTTGCCCCCATCGCATCGAAAAAAAATGATATAATTAAATGTAGCCATAGTTGCTATTCGTCTAATGATCTTATTAATTGAAATGCTTCTGCATACATTACACCGCATTGGGCACCGCGATATGATGCCAATGATTTAACGACTTGTTCAGATCTTGAATGAGGAGACATCCTCATCTCATTGTCATAAGCAATCAAGGCGTTAATTTTATATTCAATATATTCTGAGATATCATAAAAGCAATTGGGTTGAAATGGATGTGTTGGATTCCATTCTGTACTGGATAGTACTTCGAAAGCCATCACTTTTTTTAAAAAATTTAAATTAATCGGTCGAATGGCGGATAAAAGAGCTTTGTGTGTCAAGCAATGGTCAATATTTGCATCATGGGCAGCATGGCTTAATAGATGTGTTGGTTTAAAGTCTTTTATGTGATACTCAATCTCTTTAACCAGATCTATGAGTGGAATTTGATCAAAACGACAGCAATAGCGATGAGAAAAGCTAATATCGGTTTCAGGAACACCTAATATATTAAGTGCTTTTAATGCATTCTTATTTCGTGTTTGAATTTCTATCTTAACAAATTCTTTGTGGAAATCTTCAGGTAAATATCGAGCAGTAATTCCTTCACCTAAAAAACAAATTCTAACAGGATTTCCAGCTTGTGCATATTTGGCAATAAATCCCCCGCATCCAAGGATTTCATCATCTGGATGAGCAGCAATAATTAATATTTTATTCATTTCGTTTACCTTTTTTGAGCATATTCCAATCCTCATACAACTTTAACAATCCCTGGTCAATAGTGGGTAAGGGAATTTGTATAATATTTTCTACTTTTATAGTAGACATTCTCATATCTAAAGGGCGATGTGCTTTGAAAGGCAAATCATAAACGCTTCCTAGTGTTTCATTCCTAAATTTCATATGAAATACGTCTGCTAATTTAAAAGCAAAGTCAGCTTTGGAAATCCCATTACCTTTAGAACCAAGATTATAAATTCCATTTATATCATTTTCAATAAGCCATATTAAAATTTCAATAAAATCTTTAATATACAAAGGATTAAAAAGTACATCTGTAAATAGAGTTAAAGGCGTCTTTTTAATCAAACAATTGATCAGCCAATTTGCAAACCCAGATTGTTCATTATTTTGACTGAGTGCAAAAAAATTTGTTCTCAGTATTAAAAAATTTTGAATCGTCGATACAATATCTTCTGCCCATAATTTGGTTAGAGCATATACATTAATAGGAAAAACATCTTTTTCATCATGTTTACCAGTACCATTATATACCTGATCGGTTGATATATAAATCATTTTGGTCAATGGTGACGTTTTTGTTATCCAATTAACAATATGCTTTGTTGTTTGAACATTCAAAAGAAATGCGTTAAAATGATTTTCCTCGCAAGTGTCTACGTTAGTCAGCGCAACTGTATGAATTATTATGTCTGGTTGAACTGTATTTAAGTAGGATATTGTGTTTTCATGATCGGTTAAATCTATTGATGCAAAATTTTTTGATTGTATTGATTTTGAGTATCCAGTAAAATAAGCCTTTGGATTTGCATGTAGTTTGTTAAAGAGCCATTTGCCCATTAAACCTGTTGCGCCAGTTACTAATAATTTATGATTTAAACTATTTATAATATTCATAATAGGAAATCTATTGTTTACAAAATTCGTTCAAAAGGTTATTATTTGATAAACAAATTATTTTTTCATTGTTTTATGTTTATATCTTCCGGTTTTAATAAGTTTGGATTCATCCAAATTCAATTTTAGTTTGTCCGAAATTTTCATTAAGCTTGTTTTCACAATTTCCTTGATTCTTTCTGTTTTCATTGTAGTCAGGTTTATTCTGAAATCCTGTCGGTCCCCTGCATTCATAAGATAGTCTTCTTCATTCTTTATAGCACCTGTCTGAATTGCATATTCATATATAGGCGTTCCAGGTAAAGGGATAAGAAATCCAACACTGGGATAAACTTCAGCTTCTTCACAACAAGCAAACGTTTCATATAGTGTGTCTTCAGTTTCTTGTGGGTATCCAACAACAATACTTGTCCAAACAGCCAGTCCTCCTTTCCTCACAACAGCAACCTGTTCTTTAAAATCATCCACATTTGTTTTTTTGTTCATGGCTTGTAATATTTTTTTATTTGCTGATTCCAAAGAAAAACCAAGTCCAATACAACCAGCTTCTTTTAGCTTATTGACAATGTGAAAATCTTTCATTTTTAGTAAATCTGATCGACATGCTGCTTTCCAAAAGATATTCAGTTTATTTTTTATTAATGTATCTGCAAATTGTTCACAATGTTTAGCAGAATAAAAAGATAGCTCATCATGCAAGCTAATATAATTAATGTCATATTTGTCTTTCAACTCTTCTATTTCATTGCAAATATTTTCTGCTGAACGAACCCGATACTTATAATTTTTAAAAACATTGTAACAAAAGCTGCAATTATAAAGGCATCCACGAGCAGTATTAATTGGTAGTAATTTTATCGTTTCATATGGAATGGGAAATGGTTCATATGTATATAATTTACTTTTTTCTATGTATAAATCAATATCAAAAAGGGACCAATTGATAAATGGCAGTTTATCAATATCTTTGATAGGTTCTTGAGGATTGGTATAAAAAATTTTTTCATTATCCATAAAAGCAATACCATCAACTGTTTTCAAGTCTTTATTCTCTTTTATGGCATTAAGTAATTGAACAATTGTAATATCACCTTCCCCCATAACAGCAATATCGACGTCAGTTTTTGTTAATAATGTCTCAGAGATAGAGGATGCGACTGAGTTTCCAGCAATAACGATGGCATTTTTATACTTTTTAACAATACGAGCGATTCTTTTTACATATTTATACGCGGTAACAATACAACCCAGTGCAACAATATCATAGCTCTTTTCTTTAAGTTGTGTTTCTAATACTTCATCAGAGTATCTGTGAGCATCTATATCCAAAATTTCTAAATCAAACCCAGAATTGTGAATTGCTGTTGCAATATATGCCAACCCTAAAGGAGGCATCAATACTGGTGTATCAGGCCGTAAAGCAATGTTAATTAATAATACTTTCATTTTTTTTATTTCCATTAATCCTTAAGTTCAATAATATTCATGATTTCTTTAGCATTTAACCATGTATCATTTGAATCGCTGGAGTATTTTGAACCATCGTTACAGCGTTTTCCTGATTTATAATAAGCAGATTCTGTTTTTTCTAAAAGCCAGGTATGGTCTTTTGATGGAGGAAGTACAAAATGATCATCGAATTCATAAGCATTTCTAAATTCATCTTCAGGTATGAGAACTTCATGTAATTTTTCACCCGGCCGAACCCCAACATATTCAAGTTTACAATCTGGCCCTATAGCTTTTGCTAAATCAGTAATTTTCATACTTGGAATTTTAGGGACAAAAATTTCTCCGCCACTCATTCTGGAAAGAGAATCAATAACGAACTGAACACCATGGTCAAGTGTAATCCAAAAACGTGTCATTCGTTTATCAGTGATTGGTAACACTTTTTTTTCTCTCAATTTCATAAATAAAGGAACTACCGATCCTCGACTTCCAACAACATTTCCATATCGGACAACTGAAAAACGTGTCTTTTTTTTGCCAACATATGCATTTCCCTGGATAAACAGTTTATCAGAACATAATTTTGTAGCACCATATAAATTAATAGGGCTGGCTGCTTTATCTGTACTTAAAGCAATGACTTTTTCAATACCTTGATCAATAGCTGCATCAATAATATTTATTGCGCCATTGATATTGGTTTTTATGGCTTCAATAGGATTATATTCACAAGCTGGAACTTGTTTTAAAGCAGCTGAATGTATGACAATATTAACACCTTCAAAGGCTCTGTAAAGGCGATCTTTATCTCTAATGTCGCCAATCAAAAAGCGAACATTTGGATGGTCTGAAAATTGACGTGCCATCTTTGATTGCTTTAGTTCGTCCCGGCTGAAAATAATGATTTTTTTAGGGGAATAATCTTTTACAACTATTTCTGTAAATCTATTTCCAAAAGAACCTGTGCCTCCTGTAACCAATAAAGTTTTGTCCCGAAACATATCCTGTCTCCTTTCAATAATTATGATAATTAGGAAGAAACTATCTTGGATTGAAATTCTAAGTTTTCATTATATTATTTATATTGTTTATATTCAAGTTTTAAGAAGTTTTATTATTTTTATTCAATTGTTGATAGCAACATTTGAGCTGGCTCAAAATCTTTTTGAGCTGTAATTATCTCAAGCAACATTTTTCTTGCAAGATCTTTATTATTTTCTTTGTAGGCTGATTGCGCTAAAAACCACATAAGGTTAAAATAACAATAGCCTTTCTGAAATGCCATTTTAAATAATTTTGTTGCTTCATTATATCTTTTGTCTCCAAAATAAATTAACCCTCGCCAATAAAAATAATGTCCACCAACAGTTTGATCTTCGATTGATATATAATCGTCAGCCAATATCATTATAGATCTTTTTTCGATGTCATTTAAATGATAGGCAATAATATTATCTGCCTGAATAATTGTATTAACATCAAAATTTTTACCATTGTATAATCGATCTATCGTACACGCCTGAACACCTGATGAAAGATGAATTTGACTGTGTTGTGGATAAACCAATGCCATATCACCGATAACAGCCAGATGATAACCTTTATTAATCTCGCTAACCACCTGATTAAAATCTGGATATTTACGATCAGTTTGTGCCTCAAATCCATCATTGAGTACCGGTTGAAAATATTTCAAATGATTAATTAAGATCACAGCATCTTTGATATTTGATTCTCTAATAACTTTTAATTCTTCAACTATTGGGGTTTGTGTTTTTGATTTAAAGGTTACGTGAGCATTTTCATGGGTATCTAACCAGAAAAAAATCTTTTTGTTAAAATTTTCTTCAAGAATTTTTTTAAGAATATATGCTGAGTGGCAAATATGAACGTTATGAACATTTGAAATTTCTTTCATTGATTTCATTTGGTATAAATCAGAAGCAGATTCTATAACATACACTTGCTTAAATAATTTAGCTGTTTCATTGGATAAATGTTCACAAGCCGTTCCTGTAATAATGCAGATCTCAAAATTAAAAATAGTTTGAAGTTCCCTAAAAAAGATACTTCCTATTGGCATTCCCAGTGCTTTTATTCTTTTTATTTCTAATGATAATGAATTATTATCTTTGTTTAAAAATAATCTTTTTGTTGGACTGAGAAGTTGGTCAGCAGTAAAAATATTATAAGATTGTAAATCATTGAAATTTTGTGAAGTTGAAAGGTGAATAATCAATTCAGCAGCACGTTTAGAGGCATTATCCTCTGGAGAAGAAAGAGATTGAAACACGAGTTGATGTCTTTCCCACATTGTTTTGTCAGAGGACTGATCAAAATAATGATTAAGATAGAATATCATTTCTTCTTTTGTGCGAGCATAAGCACACATCCCCATTAAGCTGAAAACAGACATTAAGCCTCCCTGGCTATCAATATTGAATGCTTCAGTAGGTTGAAAATTGGGGCTAAATTCTATTACTGGTTTTTGAACAGCCAATGCATCAAGAATACAAGTCGAGGACACAGAGATAACGAAATCGGACAGAGCTGATTGTTGAATGGGATGCAAGGTTGAAATCATCCATTGTTCAGGATTATAGCCTTTAAGGCATGATGTGATCCATGTAAGATTATGCCGAGGATGTGTTTTGACAATAACAAAGTTATTGGCGTCCGAAAGAAGAACTTCAAAAACAGAACGAGTCACATAATAAAATACATCCTTGGGAAATTCTCTTTGAGGACCTTTGGTGATAAATAAAAAAACCTTAGCGTAAGATTTAGCTTTTCTAGCTTCAATGCTATTTAAAAATTCCGGTTGTTTTAATAAATGATCAATCCACCATTGATCATATCTCGGAAATCCAACTTCGCTGACCTTAAGATTGGAAAAGACACGACATAAATCAGGGGCAATTGTAAGGGAATCAATAATATAACAGTCATGATGTTCACTATTTTTTTCCCAACGATTAAAATATCTTGGATGATTAAAATTTTGCGATATTCCGAAATAAGGGCCATCAGGAAAAAAGACTACTTTGGCTGTTTTAAAAACAGTTTGAATGGACTTTTTAAAAGCTGTTTTACCAGATAAACGTAAAATAGCACAAACTTGTTCTTGATGATCAATTCCGGAAATGAAAATAGATTGTTTAGTACCTTGTGGGGGGGCTTTAATAATCTCATCAGCGATTTGGTTTAATTCGACTTCCAAAGTTTTATTGTTTGGCACAGAATTGTATGCATTCCATTCTGGTGAAAAAAGAGTAATGATTCTAATGTTCGGTTGAATAATTTTGAGGGATTTTAGTACAGGTAAAATCCAATCTACCTCGCTCCAGGATCTATCAAATATGACCAGAATATATTTTTGCATGAATACACTTTTTATGTTTTTAATAAACTGCTTTTATTCTTTTTATGGACTGCTCATGAAGGGCAAAAAAATTATTTGCGTTTTTGAACCAGGATTACGCTGAAAAAGACGAAGAAGATTAATTTAAAGTGTTTTTTTCATCTTCTTCATCTGCTTCAGCGTAATCCTGGTTCAAAAACGAGAAAGAGCTATTTTGTCCTCCATCAATTGGATTCTTCCATTTTTGTCCCATCTATGCTGTCGATAACAATCGATGAAACATTTACAAACCAGATGTATTAATTACTCTTTAATATATTCAAGATTCATTAATACATCTGAGATTATTTTTCCAGAATAGCCAAAATATGGTGTAAAGAAAAATTCTCTTAATTTTTTTCTAATACTTTTTTGTTGATCCCATATCGTTTTGTTAGAAAGAACAGCGGGTAATAGATCAGCTTTTTCCACTGGAATATTAATTATTTTTCCTTTAAATTGGGGATGGACTTCACTTTCCCTCGTTAATAATACCAGATTAATGTCCAAGTAAATTGCTGTAAATGGAGAACCGACATAATCAGCAAAAATAAAATCAGCAATTGAGAACAATGGACTATCATCTTCTTGTGGTTGGCAGATATGAATGATACCTTCTTTTTCAATAGCCTGGATTAATTGAATTTGTTCTGGTATCCAGAAAGAAGAAGGGTGTGGTTTTAAAATAATATTATATTGATCAGCCATTTTTGCAATAGAATGGTAGTATTCCATGAATTTTTTTCTTGAATGCTCATAATCAACATGTGTTGGTAGCCATAAAATGGTTTTTCGACCAGATTCACATAAAAAATGCTTTTTTATTTGGGCTTTATCATATTTCTCGGTAAAAAAATGATCAAATCGAGGATAACCTGTCATCACAAGTCTTGAATATCCTGATTGCATAAGACAATTATATTGAAATGCTCCCTGGCATAAAAAAAGCCAGCAACTATCATTCCAAGGGTTTTTCCATAACCAGGGATTATGTCGTACATATCGAATATGCTTTTTGGCCAAACTATAACCTTTAAGACCAGTAAAAAGTTGATCTTTATAATAATTCATGCTTAGTAAAAATTCATATGTAATACAATCTTTTAGACAATCACGATACTCGACAAGATTTATATCCTGATTTTCAAGATACGATTTTAATTGTTTGTATTCTCCTTCTCGACTTTTTTCAAAAGATTGAGAGATAATAACATCAAAATGATTACGATTAAGGTGTTTCCATATGTTTCTGTAATGAGCAATTTCCGACTTGGTTCTCATAAAAAAAGCAAATTTATGAACAACATGATTGGTTTTACCTTGAATGATTTTAATTGTAGCAGATTTAGTCAGGGAAATTACATCTCTATTATTTTTTTTGAATTGATCGTTAAATAATGCTTTAGCTTTAGAATAGTTTTCATTTGAGGCATCCATTTGTGATTTGGATTTATAGTAATGTCCCAAATTCATATATGCATCAGCATAATCATTATCTATTTCAATTGCTTTTTGGCATTCATCTATAGCCTCATCAAATTTTCCAGTTGAAAAAAAAGCTTCTGACAGATTGTTTCTTGCTTCTGGCCATTCCGGTCGAAGATATAACGCTTTTTGATAACTTACAATCGCTTCATTATCTTGACCCAGTTTTTTTTGAGTATTGCCCATATTAAATAAGGCTTCATCATAATCTGGCTTAAGCGATAGTGTTTTTTTAAACATTTCAAGGGCATTTAAGAATTGACCTTTCCAAAAGGCTTGATTTCCCATTTCAAAACATAAGGTCACTGTTTTTTTCAAACATTCTAACGATTCATTTTCCATTCCCATTTCTTGATATGCTTTACACATTTGAAATGTAGCTTCCGGACAATAAAAATTTAATTTTAATACAACTTCGTAGTTTTGAATTGCATATTTGAATTGTTTAAAAGCAAAAAATAAATCACCCATCTTATAGTGAACCTGCCAAACCTGATCGTTTAATTTAATAGCTTTTTGATAGGTTAGTAATGCCTCATCCGCATTGCCAGATTCAAACAAGAGGTTTCCCAGTTCATAAAAAATTTCCCAGTTGCTGCTATTTAAATTGATAGTATTTTGAAACGCCTGAATCGCTTCTTTGTATTTTTTTTGCTTTGCAAATAATCTTGCTATATTAAAAAAAGATTCCCACTCATGCATCATGTCAATCCTTTCATTTTTTATACACAGGATAGTCATATTTTCTGGACTATTTAGTGTCAAAAATATTTATTTGCGATTTGTAAATCCTTGGGACTATCAACTTCCATCCATAAATCATTAACAGGCATACCGTGTATACTATGTCCTTGTTTAATTAATCCTCTGAGTAATGTGGTCATATCCATTTGAGCAATATCTTCTTTCTTATTAGAGAGGTATTGATCAACCCAATCAAAGGCTCTAGGTGTAAAACGAATTAGTCCCATAAATTGTCCTTGAATATGATGAATAGAGTTTACTTTTTGACCAATATCAAGAATAGAACCTTCTTGATTGATACGAAAGCTTTCAAGGTCTGACAAGGGATCTTCAAATCTCATTTTCCACAATTTTTCCCACCCAAGAAAATAGGGAACAACAATATCATTTTTTTGATTTTTCAACGACATGACTGTTTCCGAAGAGTATATTACATCGGAATATGAGATAATAAGATTTTCAGAAAAAAATTTTTTTGCGCATAACAGACTGACCACCATATTTGTATGTTCCCATTCTTCATTAATGATCATGGTGTCAGCATATTGATTTAATAGATGTGACTGATAGCCTGAAATGATAATAACCTGATCAATGCCTGCAGATTTCAATGATGAAATAATATATTCAATAATTGGTTTTTGAGCAACTATATTTAAAGTCTTAGGTATAGATTTGGTAAAATGCCCAAGGCGTGATCCTCTGCCGGCAGCTAATATAACAGCTTTCAATTTATTTCCTTTACATTAATCAGTGTTATTTTTATTCCAAAAATCTTTTTGGGTAAAAAAAGTCGAAATAAGTTTTTTATTAAATTCATAGCTATTATTTATTCGCTCTGGATGCCACTGAATGGCCAGTAAAGGTAATTTTTGATGGTAAAATCCTTCAACAACGATATCATTTGCCACAGCAAAGGGTATGAATTCTTTTGATATGCCATCCAGTAAAACTCCATTATTGTGATAACTATTGACAGAAAATGTTTGCTCATCTGTAATATGATTAAACTTTTTATCAACAATCACTATGTTATGTTCGGCAGATACATGAGATATATGAATTTTTTTTTGAATATTTTTTTCAACGATTCCTTGAAAAAAAATATTCAACACTTGAAGTCCTCTGCAAATACCAATCAAAGGAATATTGTTTTTAATACACTCATTTATCAAAATTGCTTCGGTTTCATCTCGTAAGATATCTTCACCCCAATCATTTCCATTTGAAAGGATGCAGGCATCAAAGGATAATTGGTTGATCATGTTGTAAACCATTTTCGGATGATTTAAAAAAGGTATTAGAATAGATTCCGGAAGGATATCGTTGATGAAGGTTGTCCAATCACGGCTCAGCGCATCGCGTGTATCTTTATAGGTGTCATTATTCGACAGTCTCGTTGAAATCCCAATTTTCATTATAATTATTAAAAATTATGTTTCCATTATATCAATTCTGTCTTCTGAACAATTCAGATCAATAATTGATGATTTTTGTAGCCTATCAAAAATTTGTTCTCCACATCCTATTGCAGCAGGAAGTCCAAATTCTGCGCAGCGAATAGCCATGTGAGAGTTTATTCCACCATATTTTGTAATCAGTCCAGAAATACCACATGCAAATATCCAATCAAAACCAGGATCAGCCCCTTCAATGAGGACAATTTTATTCTTAATATCCTTCTTCATGTCATTATGGCCATTTAAAAAGATGCATTCTTCTTTTATACGTTTTTGTGTAATAAAATTTGGCCGATGGATATGTAAAGGAATAATAGATACATCTTCAGGAGTTTCAATTAAATGAGGTAGTTTAATTGCTAACGTAATTTCATGTTGCTCTTTTCCTTGTATGGATTTTTCTCTTAAGTATTGCTCAAGAGATCTTCCCTGTACAATGTTACTTATATTGAGAAGGTCGTCAATATGAAGATAGGATAATTCTTCTCTGCTTAGTCCTATATTCTCTCCTACAAAAGAAATTATTTCTAATACATTACTGATATTTTTTGTAAAAACAAACTTTGCATATTCTCGTGCAGAAATGGAGTTCTGAATAAAAGAAATTAAATCATCAGCACTACAATCGAATTGAAAATCATTCAATAATTTTTGGATATCTTTTAGTTGATCGTTTGAGAAATTAAATTCTCCAGTATTACTTTCAATTGCAGACTTTCCTGCTAAAAAAATTGTACTTTGGTCATACCTTTTGGAAAGTATATCATATGTTCCTGGTCGTAGGTGGCCATATTGGTTCATAAAATCATTAAGTGGTAACTGACCAGCGCTGAGTTTTGATAAATCATTAACCAGTTCTCCTGCAACAGTTTGAATAGATCTTTGAAACAATAAAACCTCAGATCCATCCAAAATGTTTTTTGAGATTAACGATAATAAAAAACTTTTGGCAATAAATGCCTTTCTTGCAAGGATTGTAAAAGGTATTGTTCCGTATAAAATACAGTCTTGCAGCATGCTTGTTGCAATTCGGAGGTCAGGCTTTTGATTTTTATCCATTAACAATCTATTTTGATTTTTCTTGAGGATATTAATTTTAGAAAGTTCACTATTTATCGAAACATCTTTTTGTTTTAAAAGCCTATTAGTGAACTGTTGTAAAGCATTTCGATAAATATGTTTTTCTTCATGAGTAAAAAATCCAGGATATAAGGTTTCTATCTTATCATCAAAGTCAAAACAAAGGCATGTGATTGCAATATCAAACTCAATTTTATCATGAAGCTCTTTATTTGTCGCAAGTTTTTCAATATATGCATTAACAATTTTATGTCCTAAAGCATCATCAATACCGACTGGAAGGAAAGAGTTGAAACTTAATCTTACATCAATGTAAGGCCTTCCGAGCAATGATATCATTAGAGGAGTTCCTTTGGGGTCAAAGTAACCCATCTGAGATCTGGCCACTCGCCAGGCAAACTTAGTAATTAAATACTCGTATAATGAAAAAGCAAGGGGCCGAGGGGCTGTTCCTATCATTTCAGCAGGATTCCAATCAGGCATTTGTCCGAGAATTGTTGTGTTACCATAAATTCCAGGAATTTTGGAAAATTTTTTTTGGACAAATTCAGTAATCCTTTTTATTGAGTCAGTAATTTTTAAAGAAACGCCTCTGTTCCAATTAGGATGTGTGGTTATTTTTCTTACCTGAAGAATATATACGTGATTATCTTCTCCTACAGCAAATTCAATATCAAGAGAATCATGTTCTGTAATCATTTCTATCTCTTTAATGGCTTTAAGAAGTTTTTTGAATCGTTTTGATTTAAGCAAATCTACAGATTCTCTATAAACAAATAATGTTCTGTTGCCATATTCACTGCCTTTTGTTACTGTATCAGTCCTCCCTGTTTCATCATCATAATTGATAACATAGTATGGTGCCCCTGTATTTAAATCCTGAGTTAAAAGCACACCGCTCATTTGCACACGCCTTAGCATTTCTTGTACAAGAATTTGGTCTTCATCTGAAGGAGTATTGTTTTTTTTTT
>Ga0272440_1001163_pt1 | contig 21926 bp, 15 predicted proteins | sample SSMMMBAug17_FD_192440 | JGI IMG/M metagenome (GOLD analysis project Ga0272440, IMG submission 192440) | Marine sediment archaeal communities from Little Sippewissett salt marsh, Falmouth, MA, United States - SSM-MMB-Aug17 | ecosystem: Environmental > Aquatic > Marine > Wetlands > Sediment ...
ATATTGGCGGGGTATTTTTGATCCATAGCGGAATAATGACAGCGATCATATTGGACAATGCCGGCTTGGCTGCCGGTGTCATCAATTCTTTTTTGCCTGTCATGCGAACCCGGAAAGCTACCACAACTACAAATTTCTGATTTACGGACCGCCGCTGATTTTCGACGTTATACTCGTAAACTTAGGGCGTAGAGGACTGAAAAAAAATTTATTCGTTGCTATCATGTTTGTTTTACAGTATTTACCAAATGAGACTGAAACTGAGTATCCAATCACCGGTCATTGTATATAATTACAATTAAAAAAGAATTATGATTCGTCAGATGCAAATGATGACTATGATGGTGCAGTACGCTGAAGTACGCTGAGCCTCAAAACAATCGGTTAAATATCAGACTTTAACAAAAATGCGTTAGGGGCCAAACGCTAAGGAATACTCGAAAAATAAGTTCCCCATTTACTTATGTGCCGAGAACGTGTAGGGGCGAACCTTGTGTTCGCCCTCGAACTAATAACGCTTTCGTTCCTATGTACGATGGGCGAACACAAGGTTCGCCCCTACACGTTCTTGGCACATAAGTAAATGAGGAACTTATTTTTTGTGATTTCCTAAGAAAGAACAGAATCGGCAAATCACTGAAATCGACCCAAACACTTTTAATCAAGAGCCTGTGCAAGAACAGAATCGGCAAAATCACTGAAATTGACCCAAGTGCGTATTAACAAGATGCAGAGCAAGGACATGGTCGGCTAAATATTCGACAAAAACAAAAACCAAAGTACAAAACTTAATTAGACCAATATTTTATGCATTATTAAATAGTTTTGTTTATTAATAACAAAGCAATCAAGCGGAATAAATTCGACTATTTAAAACGTTATGTGTGAAATTAAAAAAAGTCGATAATCCTATGAAGTTTACTATTTCTGACCTTACACTATTTAAAAAAATGGTAAGTTATTCAAATAAAGATGATGAAAAAGAATTATCAAAAATCCTACATAACAAACAACCAAATTTTTGTAAGATAATTGACTCAATTTCCTATGATCCGAGATGCTTTGAAGTGCACCGATATTGTACTTTATTTTGTGCTATAGCCTCCGAACATGCGGAGAGAATTATTGATTCCAGATACGAAGAATACATTAAAATTCCTGAATCATATTTTGATACAATGGCTCACCTGGTTGCTCAACAAAATATTAGCATTGGAAAAAGAGGCGTCACTTTTCCATCAAGGATTAAAAAGTATGTTCTTAATTCTCTTAATTTCGATGATGAAGATAGCGAATGGATATTAATCATGATACCAACTTTTCTTTATACAATTGAGACGTTCTATAACAAGGAAAATCCTGATAATTTTTTTAAGGATTTGGGCTATAGCCTATAAGAACTAAAATAATAATCACATACGATCATATAAATACTTGTCGAGTGCTTTCAGCGTTAGAAAAATCTGTTAATCGATTAGTTCGCCAAAACTATTTATTTAGAAATCAATGAAAATATTGAGATGGGACAACGACCCAACTGCTTTGAATTCAAGTGCTGAGCAAAATTATAATCGGTTCATTTTTGACAATGACCCAAGCGCTTTGGGTACAGACGCTGAGCAAGGATGCTATAGATTTATTTTTAAGTCTTCGATAAAAGTGCGTTGATTAAGTGTTGAGCAACACATAATCGGTTAAATTCGGGACAACGACACAAGCGAACCCTTGAACTCTGACACTCTTTTAGCGGTCGGAAATACAAATAAAGTTTTGAAATGCGAAAAAACGAAAAAACAAACAAATAGAATCAGAAACTATTGCGGATTTTATAATTAATTTGCTTGAGAATTATTTATAAAAGTGCGAAATATTGTATACTATTCAATATAAAAAATACAATAAGGAACATTTATTAATGCCATATTCAAACCACCAGAAATAGAAGTTATTAAACCTGGAATTACAGAATTACAAATTATTGCTTTAAATAGCGAAGGAGCTAAAGGCAAGTGAAATTTCACGTCGTAAATCTAAACGCGCTGATCATCATTAAGAGATGCTTATGAAATTATACTTAAATAAAAACCCGTTATTTATAGAAAAATATCAACAACTCTTAGTTACGCAATGGAATTTTGAAACAATGAGAGAAAGTCTTGATCTTGCAAATTCTTTTCTTAATTCTTGTAAGCACCCCTTTGGTTTCTCTGAATTACTCCAAGATTATGGAAAATCAGAACTTTCTGAATTTTTAACTTCATCAAATTTTAGAAATTATTTACAAAATCAGGTAGTTTTTACAAGTAATAAGAATTTTCCCAATATTCCTGAAAAAATTCCAAAAAGGCGATCTACTTCAAAAATTAAATATTCAAAGTTAACACTCGAAGTTATTTATAATTTGGCATTTCCTGTATTTGCAACAAATAAAAAGAATAAAAAATTTATTTTAGATGGTGAAATAGGATTTTTGCGCGATATCCAAAGTCTTATTTTTATGCTTACTTCAAATATTATGTTACCACTTCTAAAACAGCATCGTTTAAAAGAAGAAATCAATTACCTTAATCTTATGATGTTTACACACTCTATTATGGTTTGGCACGATAACCCTGCTCACCAAAATCAACTTTTTTCAATAGTTTTCGATAACATGGGATTCCATGAAGCTGTTATTGATTGTCTTTATATTGCATTTAGACTGACATTACCAGATGACCATGATTATCTTACCAAAGCTCAAGCTTATTGGTCAGCACTTATTGATGCCAAAATGTTTGATAAGGCCAAAGAATTCTCTTTAAAACTTCTCAGATATTCATCGGAAAAACATTTTGAAGAAATTAAAGAAATAATTGAATTGACATTTGAATTAGAGCAACAATAAAATAATTGCTTATAATAATAACATGGCGTTGAAATGTTGCGTATCTTGATTAGTGATTATAATAACAGAACTAAAAATAAAAAGTAAATGTTTAGTTGATTGCAAATTAAATAACCAGTCAATCAACCGGATAATGTAAATCTGTAAAGAGATCAGGCTAAAAAAGGAGCAATCCATGATGAAGAAACAATTATGCAATTTTAGAGTACATTATCATAGAAGTTTTTTTAGTTTTTTATACTGCATTGTTTTGACATTATTTGTATTAACTGTCATGTTTCAAACAGACGTTAAGGCATCAATGGGAACATTAACAGTAAAAGGCATAGATTCCGAAATCGTAATCCGTTCAGAAAGTATAAAACTATCAAGAACAACACTAAAGACATTAGCCAGTCAGGATAGAAACATAACAATAAACGATTTGTCAGGAACAGTGATGGTGACAGGTTTTTCAAATATACTGACCTCAACGACATTAAATTCAAGTCATAATGGCGTGATCCTGGTATCAGGAAATACGACATTAAGCCTGCCATCTGCTTCAAGTAATCATTATATCCCCATCAATTTCCCATTCGAGTAAAGAAAATTGTCAACCCAGTCACCAACCTCATTGAGTTCTGTGTTGGATGCGCACAATTTTTAATAAATCAACCAATTAAAAATTTTTATGAACCTAAAGATATCTCGAATTTTAAAACCATAGAAATTGTTATTGATCAGTATTATATTGAAAATCTTACTAATAGTTCAAATTTGACAAATAAAATCAAATCTTCATTAAAAAACTCATTTAGTAATATATCCACTTGTTCTTCATGCTCTAAACAAAAGAATAAACTCTACATCATCCCAAAAAAATTTGAAATTGCTGATAAAATCATTTATGGAAACATTGAAGTTATTTATAACAAAGAATTTGAAAATTTTGAATGTGTTGGAGAATATGCTCCAATACCAGTAATAGCTATTGCATTACTTCCAATAGCTTTAACAGAAGTGGAAAGACAACTATTCTGGATTTTATTTCTGAAACTGTATTTTCCGAAGATAAAAAAGATAAATCTAATATAGTCAGGGTTAAGTTAATTGGTAATCTGTCGGAAATGAAAAAGTTAGGAGATCGGATAAACTTTTCAGAACTTAATCCTTTTCCTGTACAGAAAAAGGAAATAAGCAATTATATTGATCATTTTATTTTAGATAAATATACAAAATTATTAATCTAAAGCAGATATTGTTTTGCTTATAATCACTTAAAAATAATTGTTCAGGGGTAAACAAAAAAATGAACTGGAAAAATTTAAACATTGGCACAAAGCTATCGGTGGGATTTGGCATAATACTGGCAATACTAATTTTGAATGGCATTACAAATATTAATGATATCAGTGGAATTGTTAAGAATTCAAAACAGGTCATTAATGGAAATAAACTGGATGGCTTACTGGCGCAGAAGGAAGTCGATCATTTAAACTGGGTGAATGATCTCAATACATTACTGACTGATGAGAACGTTCATTCACTGAACATTGAAACAGATGATAGAAAATGTTCTTTCGGGAAATGGTTACATAGCGAGGAACGAAAAAAAGCAGAGAAACTTGTGCCTTCGCTGGCTCCTTTGCTTGACCAAATTGAAGCACCTCATAAAAGTCTTCACCATTCAGCTATTGAGATTGAAAATAATTATCGTGAAGTGGACATACATTTAGGGTCTTTCTTACATGAAAAAAAAATTGACCATTTGAATTGGATCAATATTGCAAAAGATGCTTTATTGGATCATTCCAAAAAAACGTTGGGTGTTGAGCTTGATCACAAACATTGTGCTTTGGGAAAATGGATTTTTTCTGAGCAGGTTCAGAAACGAAAACATGAAGATAAAGAGTTTGGAGCGTTGATTGATCAACTTGTCGAGCCGCACCATGATTTACATCAAAGCGGTCAGGTTTTACAATCATTAATTCAGCAAAATAAACATAAGGAAGCTGTGGCTTACTTTGTAAATACAACGCAACCATTTGCTGAAAACTGCCTCAAAAAAATTGATGCCCTGATTCATTGGCAGGAAAAAGAGGAAATGCTGTATGAAAAAGCAATCAAGATATTTGCACATCAAACAGTCCCTGCATTACATGAAGTACAAACGCTGCTTGGAAAGATTAGGCAAGAAGCACGGAAGAATATTATGACCGATGAAATCATGCTCAATGCTGCCAATCATGCAAAGAATGTTACAATTTTTGTATTGATCGTTTCATTGATCATTGGTGTGGTTTTGGTAGTTATTATTACGCGATCCTTGACCGGACCGGTTATCAAAGGCGTTAATTTTGCCAATCAAATGGCGAAAGGAGACTTAACCGGTCATTTAGATATTTCAAGTGAGGATGAAATTGGATCATTGGCAAACGCTTTAAATAAAATGGTGCAATCGTTAAAAACAATGTTTCGAGAAATTGCCAGTGGCGTTGAAACGCTGGCCTCATCATCAACAGAACTTTCAACAGTATCGACCCAATTATGTCAGGGAGCGGATGATTCTTCTCAAAGATCAAACACTGTTTCTGCTGCTACAGAAGAAATGAGCAGTAATATGAATTCTGTTGCTGCTGCGATAGAACAGGCATCAACCAATTCCAGTACAGTTGCCGCAGCGGCAGAACAGATGAACGCAACCATTAATGAAATTGCTGAACAGGCTGGCCGTGCTAAAGTAAAAGCTGAGGGGGCAGTAACAAAATCAAGAAATACAACTGAAATTGTCAATAAATTGGGTACTGTTGCCAAAGAAATCAATAGTATTACTGAAACAATCACAGAAATTGCCGAACAAACCAACCTTCTGGCTCTAAATGCTACAATTGAAGCAGCCCGGGCGGGTGACGCCGGAAAAGGGTTTGCCGTTGTTGCAAACGAAATCAAAGAATTGGCTCGTCAAACATCATCTGCCACAGATGAAATCAAACTTCAAGTGAATAGTATCCAAAGTTCAACCTCAAATGCAGTGGATGAGATTGATCAAATATCATCGGTCATTCAAGAAGTAAATGATTATGTGACAACAATCGCGGCAGCCATTGAAGAACAAAGTTCTGCAACTCAGGAAATTGCTGAAAATATTTCTCAGGCATCAATCGGCATTAAGGAGGTTGCTACAAATGTCTCGCAGGTTTCAGCAGCAAGTTCAGAAATTTCACAAAATATTGCAGTGTTAAATCAGTCAGCAAATGAGTGCAGTACAAGCAGCCTCGAACTTAATACAAGTTCGACTGAATTAAGTTCACTGGCTGAAAAATTAAATCAACTGGTTGGGCAATTTCGTTATTAAATGGTATCCGAATAAAAACGTTTTAATTGGGAAATTTTTTAATTCTCTAATAATAACAATAGATCTGGCATTATATCTCTTTTCTGTCAAATAGTTCATGGATTACAGTTGATTTCGGCTTTAATATATCGAATATTCTTTTTTTGATATGTCTTATTTTATTTTCATCATAACCTCACAACTGCAAATCCAACCGAATGGTTTTTTTTAACCATCGAATGACAGTATATAGATACGTGTATTTGCCGATCTCCAGATAGACAGTACCTTTCATACCTTCCCTGAGCAACATATTTTTGTTGGGAAATTCAACATGAACCCGATAATATCGGGCAATCCCTTTCATAATATGCATGGGGGAAATGGCTGTCACTTTTCCAAAATAGATATCTTCAGGTTGGGTGTTGATAATAAAATATGAATAGGTTCCGGGTCGAATGCCTTCGATATCTCTTTCAAGAATATCAATCGACACTTTATATACTGATGAATCAATATACCGACCGATTTCATCACCTGTTTTTAATATGGAGTTTGCAAATGCATTGAGGTTGGATTCAAAAATACCTTTAAAAGGCGCAATGATAGTTAGATTTTCAATTCTTCTTTTCAAATCGTTGAATGCATCGTTTTGCTTTTGTCGCAGCTTTTTGAGTTTTAGTAATTCAGGAGCATCATTTTTTGATAATGCGACGTGTTGAAGTTGTTCATTGGTTTGCATATCAATTTCAATATCTTTCAATTGTTTTTCCAGTTCTGAATTTTTTTGCTGGATGATTATTTCATCTTTATGATAATTCAGCGTATTAATATCAACCGCCTTAACACAACCGGATTCATGCGCCCGCATCATTACCTGATATACCGGCTCTAAACGTGCTTCCAATTCCAGATGTTGAGGAAATGGATAAAAAATAAATCCATATAACAGGCCAACCAAAACAACCAGCCCGAATATTTTTACCAGTGATTTTGAAAAAAATTGTTCGTGTTCTGTCATAACTAACCTGATAAAATTAATTAATTTTCCGACCATTCGGCCAAAAAATTTGTATATAAGAAAGCAAAGAATAAGCAGCCCTATTCCATGAAATTGAGATATTAAAAATCCGCCCGCAAGAAATACAAGCCCTGTCATCACATTGAACATATAAATGGTGACCAGAAAACCAAAGATGCCCAGAATCCATTTTTCACGTTTGGTCAAAAAATCAAATTCTTTTTTCAGACGAAAAATGCGTGTTGAAATTAAATAACTTAAATATTCTTTGGATCGATCCCTTAGATTGGGCATTTCCAAATAATCACTTAATGCAAAGTAACCATCAAACTTCATGAGCGGATTGAAATTCATAAAAATAGCCGAAAAAAAACACACCACAACCACTTTAAAAGCCAGCAGATTGATTAACGAACCTTGCTGGGTCAGCACCCAAATATATACTGCAATACTGCCCACCAGAAATTCTATAAAACAACCGGCAAAAGTAACATACAACCTGTGTTTTTTATTTTCAAACAACCAGGCATCATTAACATTGGCATACATACAGGGATTAAAAAACATAAACAAAAAACCAATTTCGTGGCATTCACCGCCAAATCGGCGGCAGGTCAGGCCATGACCCATTTCATGAATGGCTATGACACTCATCACTGTTGCCCATAATGCAAACAACTGTAATAAAGACTGGTTGGAAAAATCGAAAATATGGGCCATTCCAAGTTTAAAATCAGCATAATTCTGAAATAAAACAATGATTGCTGAGATCATAAAAATATTCATAAATGTAATCACAGGAAATGACCAAAACCATCGAATAAATGGCATGATTTTATGAAAAATCAGATCCGGGTCAACAACTGGAACCCTAAAATACAAGGCAGAACCTTTGGCCTGTCTTATTTTACTTTTTCGTTTTTCTTTAAGTTGTTCATATAAAAAGGTATTTAGTTCTGAAAGATCTTTTTCTAGAAGGTCATTGGATTTAATGGACACAATAAATTCATCAATATCGTCGCCTGTCAAATGATCATAAAATGCTTTATTGTATCGATTTGCGATTTCTTCAGAAGTTGTTTGACCATCGATTTGTTTTAAAACAAAATATTCTTCTTCTTCAAAGCGAAAATATTTTTTTTTAATCGGATCTTTAATAATGGCAATGTATGAATTTTGATGTCCAATGGTCTGTTTCCTGACAACAAGATCCGAACGTAATGGTGCCAGAAGTTCACTCATGGTTGATTTTTCCCGCTCTCAAATTCAAGAGATTGTGTCGTATATTTTAAACGAAATTCTGTAACAATGCGGTCAATGATTGGTTTAAAATAAATCTCATAAACTGTTTTCTTTCCTGTCAGTATTTTTGCCCTGCCGGTCATACCAAAACGAATATCAGGAAGTTCATCAATGTTTTTTCCAATAATCCATGCCTTATATCCAATGGGTTCATCCTCAGTTTCCGGTTCAGTGATGGTCCAGGAAACTGATTGAACATGTCCATGAATCAGGATATCTGGAAACGCCTGTAAGGTAATATATGCCTGATGATCTGGTTTCACTTTTAAAACATCAGATTCGGCAAAAAGTACTTCAATCATTTTACGATCATTCACAGCAATCTCGGCTAATATTTCTCCTTTCATCACCTGTTTATTGATTAATTGACTTGTTTGTTGTGTCAGTATCCGACCATCAGTTAATGGTGTAATTTTTGTAAACGAAATCTGCTGGTTAATGCTTTGAAATTGATTGTTTAGTTTTGCAATTTCCAATTGTTTTAAATGAACCTCAAATGGATTGCCTTCACTCTGAAGACGTCGCAATTCGGCACTTTGAATATTTATATCTTTAATAACCTTTTGTCGTTCCAGTTCTAGTAAACTACGATCCAACAAAATAAGCGTTTGATTGTGCTGAACCAGATCACCTTCATTAAAATTAACAGATTGAACAACACCATCTGTCATAGCTGTGACTTTCATAATCTGAGCAGGAATCACCTCAACAACTGCTGTAACACGCTCCTTTATTGTCACGATATTCATTAAAAAGATCAACACAGCCAGGATCAGTAAAAAAACAGTTCTTTTTTTCCAGCTGCGACCAGATTTTTTGACACTGGATTTCAATCTGCCAGTCAATGTATGTGAGGGAAGACTTTTGTACAATTGTGCATTTCGAATCGCCACAGTGGCTTGATTCACAACAATATCAATAACATCATAGGATTCTTTAGCAACCAGTGTGTTGTACTCCCCTTCCATAGTGATCAACGCCAACTGGCCTTCAGCATCAGCCATTATCATAACTGAAATACATTTTAATTGTAAGGTATCCAGATAATTAATGACTTCTTTTGGAATATTTTTAGGAGGGTTATCCTTTTGAAAATGAACCACATGAATGGGTTTTCCAGAATCCAGAACATATTTCATAATAGATTTGAGTTGTTTGTTTTGAGATTCTGTCATATCCGGTTCTGCAACATTAGTTTCTGCTGCAAGGGTAATTTTATTATTAAAATCCAGCAAACCAATGACAGCCCTTTTGTAATCAATTACCTGAGTTCCCAGATTGACAATTGCCAGAAGCACGCGATCAAGATCCAATGTTGATGACACTTCTCTGCTGATTGTCAGTAATGTCCGCAGTTCTTTGATTTTTCGCTCACTTTGAAACAACTGAGCATTCTTAATGGCAATCGCACCGCTCATGGCAAGTAATTCAAGCATTTCAACATCTTGCTGATTGAATTGTCCAACAGGTGTTTTTTTATTGAGAAGCGAAATCGCGCCAACACATTCATTATTCACCAGCAAGGGAACACATAGCATGGATTTTGTAGTAAATTTGACTTTTTCATCAACCTTATTAAAAAAACGCTCATCCATACTGGTATCAAACACAACAGTTTTCTGCTTATTTTCAATAACCCATCCAACAATGCCTGTGCCTGGTTTTAGTTTCAAACCCAACACTTTATCTTGAACCGGGCCGCAAGCAACATGACAGATCGCATTGTTAGATTGTTTATCTTTGATCCAGAAAGAACCCGCTTCTGCATTGGTCACATGCGCAACCTTATCCAGAATCGTTTGCATTAACTTATCAACATCAAGAGTTGAACTGAACTGGCGAGAAATTTCCATCGCAAGTTCTAATCGTTGAAGCTTTTGTCTGAGCTGCTGAAGTTCAATTGCTGGCGGTATGCGATGCACTGCCTTCGCTTTGGCGGCCTGTGGCATGGGTTTTGGTTTGATGCTTTGATTTGCAGCCTGCCCTTTAATGGGTTCAGGCTGGATGGGTTTTGGTTCTTGATTGTTGGATGTCATATTGATTTTAATCCTACATTTATGCTGTAAGGAAAACTCGAAAAATAAGTTCCCCATTTACTTATGTGCCAGCCCGATGTAGGGGCGAACCTTGTGTTCGCCCTCGAACTAATAACGCTTTCGTTCCTATGTACGATGGGCGAACACAAGGTTCGCCCCTACACGTTTTTGGCACATAAGTAAATGAGGAACTTATTTTTCGAGCATTCCTAATAAGTATTATTTTTGAAAAACATCATATTTTTTTATCCCTGTAGAATATTCAAGATTTGCCAGAGATGAAAGATATTGGGCCAAAGCAGATATATAACTTTCTCGTGTTGATGTTAACAAATCCTGAGCATCCAAAACATCTTTTGCAGTTCCCAATCGTTCTCTGTATCGGATAATATTGACCCTGTAGTTTTCTTCACCTTGAGCCAGCGCTTGTTGCAGGACGTTCACCTGTTTTTCTGATTCCTGAAGCGCAAGCCATGCCTCCTGAATTTCCAATAACAGTTGATCATCAGTTTTTTGAATAGATAACCTGCTTTTTTGAATATTACTTTTTGCAGCAGCTACAGACTCAACAGTTTTACCCCACTCCCAAATTGACCAGGATGCTGTGATTTGCGTGGAAAGGTCTTCAACCCCCTCATGCATGTCAAAATGCCTTCCAGATCGTTTCCAGGATGCCTGTGCGGAAACATTTGGATAAAACGAAGCGCGTTCTATCGTTAGTAAATGCTTGTTTTTTTTAAGATCTATTTGGGCTTGAATTTTGTCTGGTCTGTTTTTTAACGCACACTCTTTTGCTTTTTCAAAAGTCCAATCATGGGGACTCCAGCTTAATTGATCCTGCGCATTTAGCGTTGCATTGACATCACGATGCATCAACATATTGAGTTTTGCAATGGCCCTGGCAACATTATTTTCAGCGACAATTTTTGCCTGTTCACCGCGAGCAACCTTTACCTGAGCTTCTAATACATCAGTGCGCCAGATCCAACCCTCCTTAAAAAAATGTTCTGCATTGGATGCATGTTGCTTGAGTCTTTCCAGGGATTGATTGGATTCTTCAAGCAGGGCCTTTGTTTTCAGAAGTTCATACCATGCTTTTTTTACGCGATATGTCATTGATTGGTATTGACGAATTAAATCCAGTGCCGCTCGTTTTGTATCCAGTGTTGATATTTTCCAACCTGTAAAAGCACGCTTTCCCTGAAACAATGATTGATTGATTGACACTGATGCAGCATATGAATCGGTATAATCTTGATACACTTCTTTTCCTGACCAGCTTGCTGAAATATCGGGCAGCATTTCTTTAAACAAGGATTTTTCTTTGTGCTGTAAAGCAATTAAGTTTTCCCGATAGATTAATAGTTCTGGATTATGCTGATGCGCCATCTCCAGACATTTTGAAAGTGTAAATACCCGCGTTTCCTGTCCAAAGGCAAGTGTTGAATAATAAACAATCAAAATAATGGATAAATGCTTTAATAATTTCATGATCTTTTCCTATGGATCTACTTCCAGGGCGCTAATGAAATATGCCTGCCAGTTAACATTTCATCAGCTTGAATGACGCGCCATATGACACGCCTCAGACCGCTGGCTGGATCAACCAATGGTAAAATAACTTTTACCTCTGCCTTGCCAACTTTCTTAGAACCGATTAAAATTGAGGTTTTCAGACCAGGTTTAATATTTCTTGTGGAATGAAGAGGGATATCCACACTGATTTCAAGACAACTTAAATCAACAATTTCAGCAACCGGATTTCCAGGCCCTGACTGTTCGCCAATCGTACCCATAACCTCGACAATAACACCTTTAAAAGGAGCGATCAACTGGCATTGTTTCAGCTTTAATTTTGCAGCAACATAACCGGCTTCAGCAATTTTCAGTTGCGCTTCCGCTTTTTTAAGGGCAAAATTTGATTCAGTCAAAGCGATCGGCGCAACAATTTTTTCTTTTAATAATCGTTCAGTCTTGGCTTTTTCATGCTGTGCGGTTTCAATGGCCAAACGCGCACTTTCCATAGCAGCTTCTGCCTCAGCCATTCCAATTTGTGCCTGTCTGTCATCCTGTTTCGCAACAATAAATCCTTTTTGAATGATCTGTCCTTCATCAGGAACTTTGATCAAAACCCCTGCTTGTGCAAAGGATAGCTTTGCTCTTCGGACAGGTTTGACAACCCCACCCACAACACCATAACTTTCCAATTCCTGAGGTTGTTTTTTTTCAATCTCTGCAAGCAACATCACCGGTATGCAGAAAAGAAATACAGCAATAAATCGTGTAATTTTTAATATTTCCATTTAATCCCCAATTATTTATTTTTCGATATCCGAAAAATTTGTTCTTGATTAATCGTTCATAATTCTATACTCTTTATAAAATATAAACAAGTAGAGATATTTTTTTGATATTCATTACCATAAAGGTGGACAAATGAAAAAGGATAAAAAAATCATTTTTTTAGACATTGATGGTGTTATTCAACCAAAAGGATACCAATATCGCTTTGATTGTGACATCAATTATCTTCAAGAATGCATGGCCAGGGAATATAAGCAACCTCTTTATAAGGAAGTCCATAGATACGACCTCGCAGCCGCCTATTGCGATTGGGACGAAGACGCTCTTGATTATTTACGCGCAATGATTGAAAAAACAGGTGCCCAAGTTGTCATTTCCTCAGATTGGCGCTCATTCAATGACACACCTAAAATGAAACTTCTGTTTAAAATTTATGACATGGATGAATATATTATTGATATCACTCCTGATAGATCAGTAAATTATTTTCGTGATGGCGAAATTGCAGATTATTTATTTCATCATCCTGAAGTGACGCAATTTGTAATTATTGATGACCGCTATTCAGATGAATTTGAGGCCCGGTATCCTGACAACTTCGTTCACACTTATAAAAAACTAAAAGCAAAAGATGCTGAAAAAGCAATCGAAATTTTAAACAGACCGCCCTCAGATGAAAAACTCAATAATATTAAAAAACACCTGGAGCAAATACGAGATAATGACCCTGATCTAACAACGTCAGAACTTTCCATTGAACATTATTCATTGTTGCGGAATCATCTGAAAATCAGCAAGGAGGAAACACTGGACTATATGTTTGATGGTATTGCTGGAAATACACATTTGAAAGAACTGTGTATCAGTGGTCTGTGTAATGATTTCCGAGCGCCTATAGGCGAAAATACAGGACAAATCATTGATGAAAAACTTGGACGAATCCTGGCAGAGAATAAATCCATAAACCGCCTGGCATTTAATAGTTTATTTTGCGATATTTCAAATATTCTGGAAGGGTTGAAAAAAAGAAACATCCCTTTAGAGTCTATGGATCTGAATGGATGTTCTTTTAATGATAATGCGATGAAGGCATTGGCTAAATTTATCGACACGATTGATTACACCATGAAAATAAACCTTTTTAGTGCCTTACACAGAGTTCATTATGAATTATACTACGCAATGAAAAAAAATTTGAATGTAATCCCACGTTTGCATTATTATCAATTGACGATGATGTCAGGGGCAAAAATTCCAGAACATTTTGAGATGGTAAGGTAACAAGAACTTACAAAATAATCAGAATGAATAGAACTCATTTTCAGAGTATTCCACAATTAATTTTTCTAACAGAATGAACACAGCAGATGCTGATCGTTCGAATGCTTTATGCAACTGCCATTTTTTTTTATCTCTTACTCCCACAAAGTTAGATGCAGCTCGAATTTCGATAAATGGCTTATTATAAAGTATGGCAACATGAGCGATTCCAGCACCCTCCATATTTTCCATACCTGCCTGATAGGTTGTAAATAAATAATTTGTACGTTTAAGGCTGGTAGTTATTGTGCTTACAGTAATGAAAGGCACTTTTTTTACATGAATATTTTGAGAAATGAATTCTTTCGACAAAATTTCATATGCCAATTGCGTATAATCGTGTGAAACAGTGTAAATACCATAATAATACTTGTTTGCAGTTTGTATTAAAGGCATTGGTAGTTGTTCAATTGGATCAAAGGGTGAGGATCCTTCAATACCAGAATGTATATCTGTTTCTTGGGATGCAATACCAATATCGCCAATTTCAATTCCAGACTCTAAAAAAGCGCCGGCACATCCTGTGTTAATAATGAGATGTACCGGCATCTTTTCAATGACAGCAGTAACTGCCTGAGCAGCATTAATCATTCCGACACCTGACTGAACAATGATCACCGATTGGCCAAATATTTTTCCCAAAAATACTTGTCGTCCGCCAATATTACTTTTTTTAACATCAATGAGTTTTTCAATAATGGCCTTTATTTCTTGAAAGACTGCTCCGACAATCAGAATATTGAAGTCAGTTTTCATCAAACCCCATTGTTCCACCAGGGTTCATAATATTATTGGGATCAAAATGATTTTTTAATGCGCGTAAGATATCCATCTGGTTTTTCCCCAAATGTTTTTCCATTAAAGGTGACATTAAGCGACCAACGCCATGATGATGACTTAATGATCCACCATGTTTTTCAATGCTTTCAACAATTCCACGATGAAAACGAATGAAGGATTGAATATCAGTATTCTTAATGATGAAAATAAAGTATAAGTTGGTTCCCTGGCTATAAAAGTGCGAGGCATGTGTCATACAAACTGTTTGCGGATGGCTTTTCACAAATGCACGAACCCCTTGATGCAGGTCATGAAGTTTATCCCAGGTCACACCCGATTCCAGGGTATCGATTAAAATGCCATAATCATTGAGATCTTCACGCATGTAAGGATCCATGTATCGGCCATGAGACCATTGTGTGAGCGGATATCCAGTGAGATACATGGCTTTATTTGCGGAACATACTTTTTTTATTTGCTTTTTAACATTGATTGCAAAATCGCGATCACCATCAGCCTGACCAATTAACAAACATCTTTGCATGGGTTTGTATCCCCGAAGGCTCATCAAGGAATCAAAAACAGTTCCTTCAATACCATACAATTTCAGGCCCACATCAGTTTCCTCTGGATCGGAAATCCGAAAAACTGATGGCATACCAAACTCTGATTGCGAAATCTCACGTGTGGCATTTATTGCATCAGTCCAAGTAGGAAAAATAAAAGCAAAGGGCTGAGAATTCTCTGGCATGTGGCGAAAAACTTTCATGGTCACATGCACCAATACCCCAAAAGCACCTTCATTCCCTTTCATAATATCATTAACTTTTGGACCGGTTGCAGTTGCAGGATATTCCAATGTTTTAAATTCACCCGCAGGCGTAACGTATTCCTGACTGACAACAAGATCGTATGCATCACCATAATATGACGATTGCTGTCCAGAGCCCAGAGTGACAACCCACCCCCCCACAGAAGAATATTCAAATGATTGTGGAAAATGGCCTCCTGTATATTTTCGTTTAGCATTAAGGGTATCTGGCGCATTATTAAGGATACGTTCATATTCAGGCCCCATCATGCCTGCTTCAACAGTGATTGTTTGATTGGTCTCATTAAATGAAATGACACGATTCATATTGGTTTGCATCACCAATGAGATGCCGCCTTTTGGGCATTGCAAACCCAATGTTACTGAGGAGCCGCCACCATAAACAGTCAGTGGAATTTTTTCTGTATTACAATAGGATACAATTTTTGAAATATCATCCTTGCAGGTGGGATGTACTACAGCATCTGGAACATTGGCAACAATACCTTTACGAAGATTCAGGGCTTCTTCAAGCGTTTTTCCATAGCAATATTTTACGCGAGAGTAGTCATCTGTATTGACATTGTTTTGACCAACCACATCAATAAACCAGTCAATATGTTTCTGATCCAGGTTTATGGGATGCTCACAAACGACAGGCGTATTGCCTTCCTCTTGTCTTTTGTTAAAATCGTCATCTGTTAATTGAAATACATCTTTTAACATGGCATAAAGACGTTTGTTGGGGTGTTTAAACTGATCAGGTGCGCCCCATTTAAATATGGAACGAAAAGAACCTTTTTCAGGGGCTTCTTCTGACCATTGAGGCTCAAAGTTTGATGCCATCAGAATCTCCTTTTTGTTAATTGTTATTTTGTTTTTCAAGCATTCCTTAGGAAAACTCGAAAAATAAATTCCTCATTTACTTATGTGCCAAAAACGTGTAGGGGCGAACCTTGTGTTCGCCCATCGTACATAGGAACGAAAGCGTTATTAGTTCGAGGGCGAACACAAGGTTCGCCCCTACATCGGGCTGGCACATAAGTAAATGGGGAACTTATTTTTCGAGTTTTCCTTAGAAATCCCATCGAACAATTTTTGAAATACTGTTCTCAGAGTCACGATCTTCAAATCCCATAATAGCATAAAAGCGCTCATTGTAAATAGTAAATGCCTGAATATTTGAATTAAAAATTTGAGAAATGCGTCGGCTATAAAACATTTTGTTTTGATATTGTATGCATTTTATCCATGTTCTGAGAGATTGGCTTTGAAATCCCAATTGATTTAACAGCGGCCTTTCACAATGAATTGTATAGAGTTCAGGCAAATTGTCATGATTTAGATCTTCAATAACAGGCCTGGGATAAATAGATGCATTACGAAAAAGGGATTTTTTTGCTGTTGGATCAACATCATATGAAACTTGCTGCGTCGGTGTGTTGCCAATATATGTTTTATATAAAAAAGTTTTTCCCTTGTATATGCGTAACACACCGCGTGTCACCCAAATGTTTTCAAGATAACCATCACCGGTCAGGTCACCAATAGTACTTCCGCTGACAGTAAAGGAGTATGGGCAGTGAAAGCGCCTGACCAGCCGAAGTGCCTGATCAAAATAAGCGAGACGAAATACACGATTGTCCCAAAAGTTGTCACGATCCATTGGTTGTCCGAGGAGCGTTTCAGGATTACCATCATGATTTTGATCATAAGCAGTGATGTGATAATGGATTCCATATGCCAGCAATTGAAGCTGCTGTTTCTCAAAAATGAATATTTTGGATTCAATATCCTGATCATGCCAAAAAGTAATTGTTAAATGCGGTTTTGAAGTGGAATTAGGCCGCCACCAATTTAAATATATGGGTTGATATTGAATTGAAATGCTTTTGTTAACAATGCTGGAAATCTTACGAGGGGCCACATCATAAATGGTTATCTGCGTCTTTGTCGCTGTAGCCATCAATAATTTATTGTCATTGACTAAAAAATCGGCTGAGAGAATCAGTTCATCCATTTTTCCAATTGTTTCAATGGCCGCGAAAATATTTTCTGAAGCGTTGTCATAATGACCGATAGGCAAAACTGAGGATAAATAGATTTCTCTATGTGGATAATAGTGAATCAGCCGATAAAGATCATCTCTGACTTCAAGGCCTTTCTTATCATTGATAAAATACAATTCTGGTAATGATTGCAATTTTTCTGGTTTATTATTCGTTCTGGAAATCTCGTAAACATGCCATTTTAAGTGAGGCAGTTGTTTTACCAAACCGGTATAAATGTGTTTACCATTATCCACATAATCAATAAATCGCGCATTGATCTGGTCATACCGAATGACCCGATCTCCGGGTTGAATCATTGCATTTTGTCTGGTGTGAATTATTTTAGAAAAAGCAAAGCCTTTTCTAATTTGTGTGATTTGCAGGAATGCTTTGGAATCGTGTAATTTACCGATGACTTTTTCTGAAACAGGGTGCGTTAAGGACTCTTTTTCTGTAATAACTGAAAAAATATCGCCAGAGGTTATGCCATCCTGGTCATCCAAGTCAATAATAAAAATGTTTGGCGTTTGTCTTTTAACAACATAGCCAGTGGTTGATGAAAAGTCCTTAATAATTTCCGAATTAATTGTGCCAGTATGTGCCAGGGGGATTTGATAGAAAAAGAGAATAAGAATCAGAATCGTACCTATGTCAGATAATGATTGTTGGGGCAAACCTTGTGTTTGCCCTCGTACAATAATCGAAAACATACCTATGTCCGAGGTTGAAGAGACAAGGGCATGCCTTGCCTCTATTTCATTTCATTAAGGAGAAAAACAAGCTAAAATTTATATCTTACACGAGAAGTGATAAGATATATATCCTCATCCGAAACGCCATTGCGAATAGCGGCTTCTTCAAAAACATCCATTGCATTACCACTGAATAAATAGCCGCCATTAATTGCAAATTCGAGGTTTGAATACAGTTTGAGTTTGGCATAGGTATCTGCCTCGTAACCTATTTCATTAACACTGTAGAACGATTCTTTCAAATTTGGATCCTGATATTTCATCGTTTTGGCTGTTCGCATATATAAACCGGCAACACCAACTTTCAGAATGTCAGTTAACTGGTAATCAACAGCTACTTTGTTCATAATGAAGCCTTTATCCATGAGATAATGTACATTTGTGAAAATATTATCATCAGCATAATTACCTTCAAATAAAACAATGCTGTCCTCAGCATCCATATCAATGGCCATATATCCATTCAATTTATCATCTGTTGGATCCCTGTCACCCGATGTATACCAACCTGTGTAAGTTAATTTTGCCTGCCCGATTTCAAGGCCGGCTTTTAAATATGATGAAAAGGCATAAATATCGAATTCACCCTGAGAATGAAATGTTTTATCACCTTCTGTAATTGTGCTGATATCCGGGTTGATAATATCGTCATAGAACCGGGCGTTTTTAATTTTTCCTAATTGAAAAATCGTATCCCAATTTAATGACAGCTTCACATTACCTAACACAGGTAATGCGAGTGGTGACGAGATACTCCCATCATGTCCAACACACCATAATCGTAATCCTGTATCCTTGGAAAACTTTTTCACCTGATATTTACTTGATTGAATGATCCCTGGATTTATTTCTCCAGCATCATCATTAAAGCCATATAAACCAAAGAACGAAACCTTAAATGCGTCCTGAAAAAAATTAAAGTCATATTTTGCAGAAAAAAAGTCAATATCATCAGTATTCAATTGTTCATTGTTCCAGTTCGCTACATCATGGGGTCTCAACCAGGATAACTGATACTGTAACCATCCGATTTTTTCAGTATATTTAACGCCCAATATGGTTTGATTCCAAAGTCTTGAATTTAGTTTGAAAGGTTGGAGTCCAACTGTAATTTTGGAAGTATTGGGAATTCCTGGGATTTGAAAATCAATGTATGCCCATCGCGTTTCAATGTTAACCCCATCGCCTGAATAGGATCCCCCTTTTCCTTTTCCAACAGAATCGCTGGCCCCAAAACGCAAACCGCCCATTTCAATTGCGTAAACACCTTTAACCTTGTTATCATTGGTTGAAGCTTCGGTCCATAAACGATATTTGATATCAGCATAGGTATCCTCAACATTGCCATGATGCAATGCTTCCGGACGTAGCCCTTTGAACCAATCCTGATGATTGGAATAGAGCATAAACCGATGGTTCATATCGCCATGAAAAGCAAGATCAGCAGCCATCAAAGGGGTGGCCACGAATAATACCGCCAATAAGATTAAAATCTTACGAATGCGACTCATGATAAGTCTCCTTTCATTTGTTCATTCGAAATAATATGGTTCCTTTATTTCGAATATTTTTAAAACTTAAACTAAATAAACGATTTATAAGGCATTCCTAAACATTTCTTAAAAAATTGTCAAGCGCTTTTTTCAATAAATTGGGGGTACATTATTGTTGTACGTTGGTATTTTGCTTTACAAATCAAATAAAATAGAATATTTAGTAATTAAAATTAGAAATAAGGAGGTGGTTGGGTGGTCATCTAAAATTTTGTATTCGGTGAAATGAATGTTTCAAACAAATATTCAAAAGCGTTTAGTATAGAAACCAAATTTTATAGGAGAAATCGAATGAAAAAATTGTTAATTTTGATGATTATGAGTGTGCTGATTGCAGTCTATGCTTTGCCTGCAATGGCAGATGTTAAGGTCGGCGGAATCATTTTTGCCGATGCCTGGTATGAATTCCAGGAAAAAGAGAATTCGGGGACTGGTGATGATGCAGCCAAATTTAACGTTCAAGTTCCAAATATCACACGTTTGTATGGCAAATGGACCAGTGAGGAAAAAAATGTGGGTATGTGGATTGAACTGGGTCTTGATGCAAATGGTACGTTAGAGCGTGGTGTTGTTACACGACATGCCTGTGGATGGTGGCAAATCAATCCTTTATTGAGAATTACAGCCGGTCAATCTGTGACAGGCTTTGCACCTTTACTTCCACAACAGATGTTAGGTACAGAGAGTTCCCATGTAAATTCAATTGGTGGAGGCTTTGGTGATATTTATTCAGGTCGTGTACCCCAAGTTCGGTTCACATTGACCCCCAATGAAAATGTTCAGGTCGATATTGCATTTTCTGACCCCAATATTACATCAGCTGGATTTACCGATATAATTGATACAGGCGTTCCAGCAGTTGGCACCGCTTTTGCTGTGGATGATAGTATTACGTATACCTATAATCCCTGGGGTAAAAAAGATTCTTCCTTGCCGAGAGTTGATATCAGTGCAATTATAAAGGCTGGTCCACTGACTCTTTATCCTGGAGTCATGTTTGCAAACAAGACATTTACTTTAAGCGATGATGCAATGGAAGATGCTGATGACAGCATCACAACCTATATTATATCAATGGGCGCAAAAGCCAGTTTTGGGAATATATGTATTAAAAGTGAATTAAACTATGGTCAAAACTGGGGGAACCAGGATCTCCTTGCAATCGGTTTAGAACATTTAGCCGCCGCATCACCTTTGAAAAAATACTATGGGGGTGCGCTTCCTATTGGTAATGACAAAATTGAAGATACCAAGCTGTTTGGCGGATGGATTGATGCCGGTATTTCAGTAGGGCCTGCTGAAATTCATACCATTTTGGGCATTCAGAACTATGCCAACGACTTGGAACCTGATACATCTGACGATGATTTTGAACAAACAGTTATGATGTTTGGATTCAGTGTTCCAGTAAAAGTTGCAAAGAATTTTAAAATTCGACCGGAAATCATGTTTTATGATCTTGGAGAACGAGAAAACTATATTGAAAATCCTGATGGTACTTACAAGGCTCAGGAACGTGGCAGCTATGTCATTGCTGGTACACAATTCCAAATAACTTTTTAAGTGGGCTGTAAATGTGGGGTCAGACAGACCCCACTATTATGGCGTGCAATGGCTGAATCTATCTTGTAAAGTCAAGGTTTGATTCAGCCAAAAACATAAAACCATTAAGAATCAATTATTGCAAGGGCTTCGTCACGATAGGCATCCATGACATAAGGAATGTTTGTAATTTTAGAACATTCTTCTGTTAATGAAACCAGATCATCACGCGTGATCAAATGTGTGCGCCA
>Ga0272440_1001164_pt1 | contig 21921 bp, 12 predicted proteins | sample SSMMMBAug17_FD_192440 | JGI IMG/M metagenome (GOLD analysis project Ga0272440, IMG submission 192440) | Marine sediment archaeal communities from Little Sippewissett salt marsh, Falmouth, MA, United States - SSM-MMB-Aug17 | ecosystem: Environmental > Aquatic > Marine > Wetlands > Sediment ...
CAGAAGCACCAATGACAGCAATAAATCTGTTGTTTATTAACTGGTTATATAATTTTTCAATTTGTTCATGTCTTCCTTTAAAAAGATCACTTTCATTTTTACTAAAAGGTCTTAATCCAGGATACGGTGTGTCCATAGCGTTCCTATGTTCATTAATAGTGGTTTATATTCAAAGGAATAAGATCGTTATTTGAATATTTATAAAGTTGAAAATTTCTTTCATCGCTTAAACTATTTTGATTGATAAACAATAGATGTGATCGACAAGAATCCAAATATTCAATAAACAGATTATTAACAGGTTTTGTGTCTGTCATCAAACTGTGAATTCTTTTTTTTACTTCAGACACTGGAATGTTGCCAGAAACAAGCATAAGCCCATCTTGTTGACCAGAAAAATCTGAAAAAAAACGATCATTTCTTTTATATTCTTCAAGATAAGGTTCTAGTTCATCATTAAGCGTGTTTTTAAAGTCATCAATATTGTTATAATGAAAATGTTGATTTTGAAGCCAATCGAATGACTCTAATTTGGTTCTTTCATCATCATTAATAATATTTTGTGGTATCCATAAAAACTTATTTTTTAAACTTTTATTTTTTGAATATGAATTTTGTAAAATGCAATAATTATCAGCAGGAGTCATTTTATCGGTTTCTTTACAGAAATTTGGTTCTATGAATTGTATAAAAATTGAAGATTTTTGAATATCTTTTTTTATTTCTTTTTTTGCAGTCTTTAGATCGTTTTGAAATAATGATTTATATGATTGTTCAGGCAAAACATAACATCCTTTATTCTTTAAATGCTTTTTAACTTCAAAATATTGATACCATAAATTGTCAGTGGGCTCAGCAAGATAAACGTATAACAACTTTTCATTATTCATCATATTTTTTTTAGCCCTGTTATCTAACCTGGTTAAACTATCGCATATTGATTCAGTAAGCTCCTCAATTTTAATGAAATATTCATGATTCTCAGATGGCGTACTGGTTGACAAACATAACGTTTGTGCTCTTTGTTTTCCTGGATCTTTGAGCCAAAAAGAATTACGAAAACACCAATCAAAAGGATTACCTTCTGTTATTTCATCCTTTTCAACAGGAATAATTCTTAAGTGATAATCAGAAAAATATTTTTCTTGAAATATTTTTCTTTCTTCTTTGCAATAATATGATTTTAAATATGATTTTGAAAGAATTGGTATAAACAAACATGACTTTTCTACTTCTTCCTTGATTCGTTGATCCAAGTCTCCATTTTTATAAAACATATGATCTGTAATAATTTCAGGTTTATTTGCCCAATGTGTTAATCTTCCTCTTACATTTTCTACGAGATCTGATATCCATTTGGTTTTTTTTACACCATATGGAGTATTGTCATTATGTGCATAGCTGACAAATATTCTGTGTTTCTGCTGATTCTCATGTTTTGTATTCATATGTTTATACTCCTGATATGAAATCTGATAATGCTATCGTTCTTTTAGTATTTTCGTAATCGAATAATTCGGGTTTAATTTTACATAGATAATTGAAACACTGACGACCAGAAACATAAATGCAAGACTGTAAATAATAATTTCCTGATTTGTATTGATAATGGAATATAAGTTTTCTAAATTTGTATTTGATGTTAAATCCACTATTGCATCTCTTTGATCATCCAGTTTTGACCAAATCGATTGTATAATATAAGAAATAAAAAGAGATTGAATTTTGTGAAGCAAAATAAAAACAACTATGATAGCAGCCAACGCAGCGATTAAGATAAGTATGATCATTTGAATATTGTATATCCAAATCAGACTGAGAAATGTCCCCCCCATTGCCTGAAAAATTGCAATTTCTGGAGCCTTGTTTCTGATTGTAACCAGCATATTTGTTCCAAGAAAAATCAGGAACAACATAATAAAAAAAAGTGTGCCTAATACTTTTATCCAATACACAATGGATTGACTTTGTCTGGCAAATTGTATTTTTTCCTCATAACCATATGCATTAATTAAACATCTACTATTATAATCTTCATGTTGATAAAATGCCTGTGAAAGATATTCGCCTAAGGCTCTCACTGCATCTGCAGATTCAGTATAAATCGTTCCTTCGGTATAAGGGGGTGCTTTTTCCTTTATTCCAGGTACTTCCCAGTCCTTATTAAAAAAAATTGAGTACTGATCTAAAGATATGTCAAAATTATCTTGTATCCATTTAATCCATAATTGTTTTGTTTTTGCAATATCGTAGTCACAATAGATTTCCAGGAGGTTTGGAGATAATTGTGCATAGTTCACATGAATATTGTTATATTTATCGTAATTCTGTTTGTTCTGAAAAACACGCTGAATATGATCGTTGGATATATCAAATTGAAACGTTACGTGAATTTGATAGAATTTTTTTTCATCATCACAATGATGGTTTGCTGAACGAAGTTTTTCACCAAAACCAAAAGTAGTTAATACATGATATTTACCAGTTTCGGGCATACGTTCAACAACTGCTTTTACTGGTACACAGGCTTTTTCCATATTACCGTATAAAACTCTAACTTCATTGTCATTGATATCATAACCCAAATCATGCACAAGCGTCTCAACATCAATGATGATCCCTTCATCATTATTGGATTGAAAACGAAAGTTTTTATTTTTTAAATAGTTAATTCTCGGATCATCAAAAAAAGGATCTTCATAATCCAACCATCGCATCGTTGTTGTTAAGTTTCTTCTTTCACCATTCTTTTTTACAAATTCCGGTCCACTTTCCCACCTGGAATAAACTGTACATATTTTTGAATTGGCTTTTAGTGGAGAGAGGTCAATGAAAAATTCAGTATATCTAATAAGCTTATGAACAATTTTCTCCGATGTTTTTACTTTGTTCATGTTGACTGTTTTTAGAGGATTGTTTTTGATAAATGCACTTAAAAAATAGCCGTAATCCTTAAAATTGTTTAACAATTGGTTTAGCTTTTTTTCTGATAATAAACATATCTTTCTAAACTCAGGGTGTTTATCCATTAAAAAATAATGTGGATTTTGTATTTCTAATTCAGATAAAGATTTTCTGATTTCCTGGAATGTGTTGAGAATCTGTTCATCAAGCCAAGCGCGAACATCTTTGACAGTTGTATTATTAATTTTGTTTTGTATATTCTTAGACAAACCTGGGGGGTGAGCAACACTGACTTCAAATTGTCTTAAATAGGCAGCATTGTTCTTTTTATGATCCATCTGCGTAAACCACTGAATAAGCAAGTTTCCAGAAAAAAACATAAAAAAAAGCAAAAAAAATGAACACAATGTTATAAATGAAATGGTTCGAGAACCATCGGCCTTTGATAAAATGTTGGCCAATGACATTTTTGACAAGAAGAATAAATACCCTAAAAAATTTTTTTGCTCTGTAGAAGGTGGTTCAGGGAAATGCGTTTTTTTTCCTTCTTGTACGTTCAATAATTCACGAATTTGGTGTTTATCTTCAGAATTCCACTGATTACCTGATTTCACTTTCTGATATACAATTTCACCAGAATGTTGCGAGGATGGCTGCATAACTATAATTTGATCTGCAAAACGAAACGCATGTTCTAAATGATGGGTAACCATAATAACAGTACCATTTGTTTGTTCCATCCAGTTTTTAAGGATATTCAGTATCAACCCTGCATTTTGTTCATCAAGGTTATTTGCCGGCTCATCTGCAAATATAACACGAGGCGTTTGTGCAATACCTCTTAATATACCGATTCGCGTTAACTGACCGCCAGAGAGTTCATTGGCTGACGACCTTGAAAGGTGAGACATTTTTAAAGATTCTAATAAGTTAAGACAATACTTTCTTATTGATTTTCCAGAATAGAGTTTATTAAATAATGGCATAGAAATGTTATCTGCAGCATTAAGGGACTTTGATTCATAGCATCGTTGGAAAATAAAACCAAAATCAGTTTTTTTTATTTTTTTTATTTTGCTTGAATCATAAGCAATAACATTTTGATTATGGAAGTACTTGATTTTTTTAGCACTGTTGCTACTGAGTTTTTCAAATCCACTGAGTATAGACACCAGGGTTGACTTACCTGACCCAGATTCTCCTAATATCGCAACAAAACCTTTGGAGATATGGATATCATCATTTTTATTGATCAGTAACTGCCATTCAGAATCTTTTTTTTTTAAGAGATCAGGGAGCAACTTTTTGAAAAATTTGTTTTTTTGATATTGAAATACAAAACTGTTTTCAATGGTAAATACATCAGAATTTTCTTTCGGGCTCATGGTCCATCCTGTATCATTCTATAGTTAAATTCAATTGTTCAATTGGAATCCAGGCCATGGATTCTCCACCTTCTTGAAAATAATATTTGTCAAGCATTTCGCTTGTTTCGTTTGAATGATTAACAATACCATCTGAATTAATGTCCCATTCATAAATGAGTTTGTACTCACATGGATCGTAGTTCTTTACAATGACATTTTTAATATATTTATCTTGTGGAAAAGCTCTGAATTTTTCTCTTAATATTTCTGCTTCACAACTGATATGTGTTAACTCATTGCCAGATAAATTTAAAAACTGACTTTTTGTATATTTCATAAAACCAGCTTTGATAGGGATACCTTTTCTCTTTTGATTACAATCTTCAAGAGATATTTCATGTCCATTTTCTACACATGCGTCATCTCCGAGGATTAGCTTTAGAGAAGATTCCCAGACTTGCTTTCTTCTGTCCAATTCTCCAGGGTTAGATTTCAGATTTGTTAAAAATGTAGATATTTTTTCCAAATCAGTTTGCGATACAAGTAAATATTCTTTTAGGGAAGAATTTTTTGTAATTTTTCCAACAACATATTGCTGAAAAGCACTATATTCATCTAAATTTATATTATTTGCAGAGATAATTTGTTTAGCAAGGTTTATTAGCTCACTTGAAAATATACCTTTTTGACCTTGACTTGTGCCGGCAAACCCTTTTGAAATAATTTTAATTTGGGCTTGTAACTCAATTGTTTTTTTGTGATAGTTTTCAAGCAAATGTTTAACGACATTCGATAAACCTTTATAACCTTTCAAATGTAATGTCTTTCTTTTATCATCAAAAGTGATTTCTTCAACATCTTTTGAAAACTGAGACTGATGGGGATGTTTCGACACATCAATCGATATATATCTAAAGATATGATAATTACTAAATACATGCGAAACATCTTTTCCAGAGTACTCACCATGTCCATTATCACCAGCATCACCAATATGAATAATAATGCGCATACATTTGGGTTGTTGGTTCTCACCCGATAAAAAGCTACATTCTTGAACACCTTGTATCAATCCCTTATAAACAGATTCTCTAAAAGATGTATCACTATCACAGGCAACTTGATGGCGAAGATGGTGTTTAAAACTATTTGGAGGCATCATCTTGAAAATGGTATTTTCAGCTTTGCAATAAGGTTTATCAATAGGGACACTTTTTCCATCAATTATTTGTAATGGTGAGCTTGTTGGTTTATCTCTATAGAATACCAAAGCAAATTTCGGTATATTTAACTGGAATATTTGTGATTGTGTTATTAATTCATCTGCAACAGAATCAACAGCATTCAATGTTCCTTTAAAAGCAGGCGTCATACTGCGTGTTCCATCAATTACAAATAAAACTTCAAGGCCAGTACGAATATTGTCAATACTATTTCGTATGTCAAGCTGTTCACGACTTAACTGGATAAAAGCACCAATCAAATAATCATTGCCTAAATCTTTTAAAATGGGGTTTCTCAATTCATTATAATTTAAAGGATTCGTAATCAATGTTTCAATTATTGGTTTTCCTGAATCATTGTAGACAATGCTTTTTACGCCAACTGGAAATTCACATGCAGTGCGAGTGTTCCAAAACGAAACTTTATTTCTGTCTACCCAGCCTATCAGACTGACAGCTTTGTCAGAAACAGGGTTTAACTGCGGCATTACACCAATCAGCAGTCTTTTTGTATCGTTGCTTTCAGGAGATGATGATCTTGGATAATGATCATATACATAGAATACTGTTCTAACCTCAATACCTTCTTTGGTCTTTTGAGAGTCTCTTGCTTGAAACACTTGTAGCGCCTTAAATTGATTTCGATTACCTTCCTTTATTAAAACTTTTTGGTAAATTCCTGTTATTGAATTTTTAAGAGGTGTCTTTCTATTAATAATGTTTTCATGCGAAATCCAACCAATAATATTCTTATTATTTACTTCATTGCCTTTTATCAGAAGACTCCATCGTTTACCATTGAATTCAATGTTGTAATTATTTTGTATGATATGATATCTATTTTTAACAGGTAACTGTTTTTGGACTTCACTATTGCCATAGCAAGAATGAACATCAACATCATCATCGATAACCCAGGCATTGATGTAGTCATTTGTATATTCATCGCGCTGCAATGTTAGTTGGTCAGGATTTGAATACTTCGTCAGACAGACGGCTTCAAGGACTGACATGTAGTTGCCATTCGATATGAAGTAACATAGTATAAAATATATTATTTTACGTTTCATACTAATCCTCAGTAAATACAAAATGTTCAATGGGTATCCAGGCCATTTGTTCTCGTTCAATGCCACTTCCCATATTGAAAAAATATCGATCAACACGGTTATTATTTATATTGGTTCCTTCAGAATGTACAATTTCACCATCACCATTAATATCTTTTTCATAAATTGGTTTAAAAGTGCAGGAGTCTTTGTTTATCATTTGAATACTTTTGATATACTTATTTTCCACAAATGCCCTGAATTGTTCTTTTGCAACACGCGCTTCACAAAACACTCTATCAAGTGCCTCACCGCTAAGATTAATGAATTGTTTTTTTGTATATATCATAAATCCAGCTTTGATAGGAATACCATTTCTTTGCTTATTGCACTCCTCCAAACTTAATTCAATGCCATTTTCAACGCACGTCTGATCACCTAATATTATTTTTAATGCGTAATCCCATACTTCCTTCCTTTTTTGGGCATCTCCAGTTGCTTCATACATGCTTGTCAAAGCAGTCGTAATTTTTTCGATGTTTGTTTTTGAAACAAGAATACTTTTTTTTATGGGTGACTTTTTTGAAATATTACCCTCAACATATTGCTGAAATGCATTATACGTTTTAAGAGAGATATTATTCGCATGGATTACTTCCTTCGCATAATTTAATATCTCATCGGAAACAACACCAATTTTTCCTTCAGTTGTGCCAGCAATACCTTTTTTTCCGTATTCACTATAGCGCACATCCTCTGTATTAATGGACTTTATATCAGATTTTTCAGCTTTATGATGAATAGTAAAACCTTTAGAAATAATGTTAAGCTGTTCTTGCAATCTACTGGCATTATTTTCAACAAACTCTTTTAGATTCTTTGCGATAAGTGGTGCTATGTCATCTATTTGATTGTGATGGTTTGTTTTACCAATTTTACCGAGTGTTATGCCAATAATTGAATCATTAAAATCAGAAGAATCAACGCCTGAAACATTCACAGAAATATATCTGAATATGGAATAATGCTGTAAAATTTCGGATACTTTCTCCGCAGTCAAATTTCCTCTGCCATTATCACCTGCATCACCCAAATGAATAATCGTTCTTAAACGTTTGGGTTTACCGTCTGCACCAGTATCAAAATGGCATTTCTCTACACCTTTTACAATTCCCATATACATGGATTCCTTAAGTGTATTGTCGCTGTCACAAGCAATATGATTACTGACAGCGTTTAAAAATCGATTGTAATTACCCATTGGAAAAATTGAAAATTCTTGTCTACAATAATCATAATTAACTTCAACTTTGCTATTCCCTTCTATCTTATATGATGGTCCTGTCGATTCATCCCTGTAGAAGAGTAATGCAAATCGAGGATTTTCAAGACCTACCCTGCTTGAATGTGCAATCAGTTGTTGCGAGACATTTTTTATGGCTTCAATAGTCGCACGAAATACGTGGTCCATACTCCGTGTTCCATCAATGATAAACAAAACTTCAAGCCCAGTTCTTATTTGTTCAATTTGTTTTCTCAGTCCCAACTGTGTATCTGTTAACTTTGAAAACGCTCCAATTTTATAATATTTATCAGTACTGGTTAGTATTGGATTTCTTAATTCATTGTATTGAAGTGGTACTTTGAGTATTTCAGGCTCAAACATAACGTTTTGGTTTTTATCTAAGAGTTGATACTTTGTATTTGTTTGAAATTCACAGGCAGTGCGTGAATTCCAGAAAGTAACCTTTGTTTTATCAATCCACCCTAAAAGTAAAGGAGCATTTGTTGAAGTAACGTCCAGTTGAGGATTCACTCCAATCAGCAAGCTTAATGTTTCATCACTTTCAGGCGTCCGCGCTGATCTTGGAAAAAAGTCGTAAACATAAAAAACTGTCCGAACTTCAATGGCTTCATTACTAAATTTTAGCTTTCGATCATTAAAAATTTTAAGTGCTTTGCCATTATTACAATCGCCTTCTCTTACCAGAACTTTTTGATAAATATTCGTTTCAAGATTTCTCATTGGTCTGTTGGTTACAATAATATTTTCATGTGAAATCCATCCTGCCATCGTTTTAGAAGATATTTCATCTTTATTTAACGTATTAACCAAAAGGCTCCAATGTTGTCCATCAGATCTAATCCTATAGTTATCTTGCAGCACTCTGTATCTATTGCGCATCGAAAGTAGTTTTCTGACATCTTTTCTTTTATTGAAACAATTATACGTTGGCGCATCATCAGTTACAATCCATACATTAATATGTTGGCCTGTATAAGGCTCTAATTGAAATGAAAAATTTGATGTATCTGTAAATTTAGTCAGACAGGTTTCCCCATATAATTGACTGAAATAAAACACACACAATATTGAAACAAGTATTTTAAATTTCATGCTCATATCCTTTCATTTTAATTGAGAAAAAATCATTCACTGATGATATTTGTTTATATTCAAAGTCTATGTTCATTATGGTTGAGACTTTCTCAAAAAATTCACTGTATATTGTTTTTTCAGTTGGTATCTGATCACAAAACTCCCAAAGTACAATTCGGTCAAGGTTCATAGTGTTCAGTTTTTGCGAAATATCTATGAGTGAATTTGAAGTTACTGAACCAGTTTTTCTGGCAAGAAATAAATGCAAATCCCAACGATCATTTTTGTATCTGACAGCATGTTTTTCTAACTTAGATAATGCGATTATATCAGAAAAGCGTGTATCAGAAGAAGCTAATATAGAACGATCTTCTGTTGAATGTTGAATGATGTTTGAACCTTTTATCACATCAATTCTTGATACATTTTTATTCTTAAAAAGTATTTTTTTTATTCGATATGACTGTTTAAATTCAAGAAGCATTATTGCCAATGATCTATCCGGATCAACATAATCATCCATAATAACCCATAATTTATTTTTAACAATTTTGCGTTTGGGAATATTAATTTGCCTCAGTTTTTGATAATGCCAAATTGGATTTCTCTGATAAAAGATTTCATTATATAATAGAGTTCTACAATATATCGCTTTATTTCCGTCATCATCTATTTGAATTTCAAAAGTGTACACTGTCTTATTTATATTTTTATTGATCTCATTTATATTTGGTATTTCTATAGTTTGGCGCATGGATTGCTCACGTACTAATATCCATTTATCATTTGCTTTTTGAAAAGCAGCTTTCGTTGTAAGATTAATTTGGCTTGAATTGTCTGAGTCAGGTATATCTGCTAACATATTCTGATTGTTATTTTTTTGAAAATTAATAAATTCATGAAAAATTTGATTCATTCGTAAATTTGATTTGCACAAATATTTCCTGATTGATTCCATATCTTGTATTGACGACTGATCAAACGCTTTTATTGCTTTATCAAAGATTGCCAGTGTTGCACGAACATTGTTATTTATGTTACCTTTAAGAATGTTACGGTTTTGTTTGAATTCGAAATATGCATTTTGTCTGTTATAAATTATATTTCCTGATGGTTGCAAAGCATCTCCTGATTTGCACCACAGATAATGGATGACTTTTTCTTTATAAGGCGTGAAAAAATAAAAAACATCATACATTACTGATATTGGTGAATAATAAACATTGTTTTTAGTTATTGTTGTTACAATATATTCATGCGATGGATTCAATTTATCAGAATGAAAACACATTGCATTAAACCTGACATATCCAAAATTTTTGAAAAATGAATAGTTATAACCTGACCTGATAATATGCTTCTCAGGATGTACAATTTCTTTGATATCAATTATTTTACCTGTTTTTTTAGACACAGGTTGCTCTACTTTTTTTTTGGTCAAATTTTTATGTACAGGACGACAAAAAAAGATACCATACCCATTGTTGTCAAAAAAAACAGCCTGCCTGACACCTTCCACATATGAATGTCTATTATTGGTTGGATTGCAGTTAATCAAGCGCATGGCACTAAGTTCTTTTAATGAAAAATAATATTTATTGTTAAATTGTTTTGAGTAAATCAATGTATTTTTCGTTGCACTTTTAAATTCAGATTCATCTATTGATACATTGGATTGAATATATATTTTATACATTTTATTGATGTTATAGTCATCATATCGCCTTCCACTATTCGTATAATTGAGATTAATGACGTCAGAAGGGTCAAAAGATTCGTATCTAAATGCTCTAAAATCTCTTTTGTTTGAATCGTATTCCCATACCGTCCAATTATTTTGTGATGGTGAATAAGAGTATACAAGAAATGCAAGAACATATTGATTTGATTCTTGAACAATGTCCTCCTTGAATTTAATAAAATAAAATTGTTCGTCCCGTCCCAATTGGGTAAATGCTTTTCCAGAGTTTAACCATATAGGTTTTGGAGCGAGTTTGCTTGAAACGTCAACACATGTAACGAACAAAATTATTATTATCATTGATATTTTTTTCATATTTGTATCCTTGATTTTATTATTGTAAAATAATGTTAAAAATCTCACTTATATGGTTTTGATTATAAACTGCTTTGTGTCGAAATGATGGAGTGTTTAATAAGTTCATAAACTTTTCATAAGCAGTTTCTTCCAGTGGTTTTTGATTAGAAAATTCCCACAAACAGAATCGCGCAACATTGAGATCTCTAAATTTTTGTTTAATTTCTCTTAATTTATTTTCGGAAACATTGAATGAAGTTATCGATGTTTTTCTTGGTACAAAAACATGCAATTCCCAATGGGTACTCAGTCTTGAATTTTCATGAGGTTCTATACTGGTGATTGCATTGGCAAAATTAGCAAAATTTCGTGTTGCATAATCTGGTTCAGAGGTATGTATCCTTTTAATGTAGTTACCTTTAATTCCATCAAGTCGAAAGGTTCTCTGTGATAAATCTTTAATTAATTGTTTCAAATCATATTTTCTGAAGTTACTAAATAATTGCGTCATAATTGAGCTTTCCGCATCTTCAAATTCGTCGACAATAATCCATTTTGGTAAGGGACGAACCTCACAATTTACTAGTCTTTGAAAATTTGTATTTCCAATCTCGAAAACACCAGAGTTGGGAAATTCATAATAATTAACATTTGAATGATATATTGGCGTTTCAAAATACGTTGTAATGCCGCTCCAGAAACATCTTCTTTCTTCTCGTCTTATTTTTCGAACAAGAACCGAAGGAATGCTTATCGTTTCAATTACTTGAAAATTTTTTAAAATTTTTAAGGTCCATATGTTATTGTTATTTTCAAAGCAATATGGTTCAAAAATAATGAAATCTCCTCTATTATCTTTTTTAAAATTTGATTCGCCTATCTTTAAATCGATTGAGTTTTGGTCAGGAACGTCAAGACCTATTGAATATTCATTATAATCGAAAAAATCGCTTATACATTTTTTATTATATCCTATCTGTTTAATGCACACATCGCCAATCTGATTGTTCTTCATTGTAGAATATAATGTATCCATCATATTTGAAAATAATTCATTGTTCTTTGTTACAACTTTTTGGTTTATCAATGAATATCGAAGATTAGAATGAAAAGGCAATGAACTGATAAATCTATAACCATGATATATCTTTCGCCAGACAAAGGTTTTTAACATAGAATTTGATGCTGATGGTGAATAATATTTACATGTAGTATCATTACAAAATACTGGTGAATAAACAATGTTATTATCTATAAAAGTAGTAATGTATAGATTTTTTACTTCATAATCATTTGGTATTCTAAAAAGTTTGTTAAAATGAACCATGCCAAAATAATCATAATATCGGTACTCTCTATCATTCGGATTTGGATAAGGCCCCTCAAAAATGTTTTGTTCAGTAGGTGCAGTTGAAAATTCACAGGGAGTATTCTCATGCGATACATTCTGCATTTCAATAATTTCTATTAATTTAAATTCATCTTTTTTTACAGGAATAGGGATTAATATTGGACCTTCTTTATAATCAATTGTTTTATAAGACCAATAATTATTAAATTTCTGGAAATATGAACCTTTTTCATCTAATAGAATAAGGTTGCAAAACGTGTCATCGCATTTGCATTGAATGGGATTACTTTTTTGATATTGCCATGCTTCATAAAATTGATAAAATTTTTCAATGTTAATAATTCCCCTTATTTTTTGTTTAGTTTCATTGTCCTCTTTTGGAATATTCTTATCAATTTCATTTAAAGGGTTTTCGAATCCATCAAGTTTTTTATTTTTACTTTTTATGTATGCACATTGTTCAGGTTGAGGTTTTTTTATCTTTAGAACTGCGGACACTTTTTGATTACTGCTTCCATTCTTACCTATGTCTGATAATATTCTTTTGTCCATGTAACTTTCTTCGAATAGAGTGCCAATATATGTACCCGAACACTCCCATAAAAAATATAAATCACCAGCAATAGGATGCGGCGCATAGAAAGAACATTTTTTATTGCCAGAACAATCAACTTTTTCGTCTAATGTAATTTTATTTCCTTTCGGTCTAATTGTAGTGGCAAAACAAGGTGTTGTATAAATTCCATCAAGGGAAAAAATCTTTTGTTCATTATATATAGAGGGGTATTTTTCTTGTTCTTCCGTTATTCTTTCAGGGTTAATTACATGTATTTTGAAGACATCAGAAGTACTATTAAACTTGTCCTTTGCCGTCAGTTTAATATCAATCGTTTCAATTTTGTATGGTGTTCCTTCAAAAATCATATTTTCTGAGTATAGGTTAAATGTTAACCATTTAGGAAGACTTTTCCCGTTTGATTTAGTTGCTGTATAATCAAGAGGTTCGTTATCTATAAATATTTTTTTTTTGATTATATGTTTAAACTGCTTATTTATTTCTATTGTGATATCATTTAGTGGAAACTGGCTATTACGAGAAGGTGGAGTATTCTTGATAACTTTTATATGTAAAGAAAATGTACTGCATTTACTTGAATTTGGATTGGTAACTGTTAAGTTCATAAAATATGTTCTATTCTCATTAATTAACGGGCAAGTCCCCCATAATTTTAAGCGATCTTTTTCTGGTTCCATCCTTAACCAAGTTACTGTTTCATTTTCTTGAGATAGAGTATAATTAAAATTGCGCTCTTGATCTGAAAAAATGCTTTTTTTGATATAAAAAGTTTTTTCTTTTCCTTCTTCAAAAACATAAACTGGAATTCTTTCCAATAAAGCTGGTACTATTGAACTATTTTGGGGCATATTACTGTCTGTATTTGTTAAAGAATATTCATTATTCATAACAGTTGGTTTGGGCTTTACTGTTAAGAAAAACATTAAAGGATCTGATACATTTTTTCCATCACTTGCTGTCACTTTTATATTATAGCTTTTTGTTACTGTTATGTTGTTTGGAGCCTTTCCTGTAAATTTTCCTGTGGTATAATTTAACTTTATCCATTTTGGTAAGTTTGTATTATCGAGTGTTGCTTCATATCTCAAACTATCATTATCTGGATCAGAAAAGTAACCACTTATATTGTAATCAATTATTTGATTTGGTTCATAATTTAGATTATTTATTTCTATATTAGTTCTAACTGGAGGGTCATTAATGTTTATCACTTGTAATGAAAATTCTTTTGAAACTGATTGTTGTTCAGATGATATTTCTGTTGCAGTTAAAGTAATCAAATAATTTCCAACATTATCATTACCTGGTGTACCCACAAAAGTTTTTTCACTCGGTTTAAATTTTAGCCAGAAAGATGATGTAGACGATAAAGGTAAGTTTTGATCTTTAAATTTTGCTATTGCTGAGTAAGACAATTGATTTTCTTCATCACTAAATTGATCAGCAGGAAATGTCCACTTAAATTGTTGTCCTTGCTGAACTGATTGTGGTTTTATGTCCTTTCCAACTGGCTTATCATTTACGTTTTTAACAATTAAGACAAAAAAACCTTCTGAAGGTGGATTGTAAGAATCATTAGCCCTTACTGTAATGGTATATGTTTTAGCATGATCATCAATAGTCGGTCCACCAGAAAAAGTTTGAGTTGAAGTATTAAATCTTAACCATTCAGGTTTATTTGATACTGTACACGTATATGTATCTCCATCTGGATCTACAAATAAATTTTTTGGCAAAAAAAATTGATTAAGAGGTTTATCTTCATAAATAATAGTTGGCTCAATTTTGTCATTAAATAGAGGTGCTTCATTAAACACTTTAAATAAGTTATCACAGGTCATATTGTTTTCATTTGTAAAATAAGCGAAACCATGTAGTTTATCGCAACATGTTTTTGTAGACCACTGCTTTTGTATGGAACTGCTACTATCGGGAGTATGAACTATAACAAAATTCTCGCAAGTCTTAAAAGAATCAAAGGAAAGCCCCCGTGACTGTAAATCTGTTACCTTTTCTTTAACTTCAATTGTGTCAATATCAAACTCGAAATCATGAACAAATAATTTATATTTGGAGTGAACTTTACTGCATCTATCTTCAATGGAGGTATTTTTGTATTTAAATATATGTTCTTCTTTGTTGTATAAATAATTATTTGGTGTTTGTTGATATAGTCCCTCCTCTTTAAATAATTTAGATTTTCCATATAATACTGTTTCTAACATATAGGTATGCTCATGCTCACTATATCTTTTTTGGGAATCAAAACATATCTTAAAATAATAAAGATGGTTCATATTGTTATCTTGACCCTCAATATCTTTTTCTTCTATTTTAAGTTGTATAGCCCATAAAAACATTGGAAATGATAAAATCATAACAAATGCAATAATAATGCATGTTTTAAATAGACAAGTATTTTTCATAATGATCATAATGTTATCAAAAGCCTCTTATTTTTCGTGTTACAATTCCTACCCGGAGATGTTCCTTCTTCTCCGGCATTTCTGCTATCTTTTCAGTCTTAAAATCTAACATAATTGTTGATTTTGCTCTTGTTGAAACATCACTGCTTGTCCAAAAGTATTTATTAGAAAGCATATTGATAATATCAGTATTTTCTTTCTCTTGCTTAAAACTTGATTTTAACTCATTAAAGAACAGTTCCAAACTTTCTACTGTATTTATTTGCCAGTTTGAATTTCTAACCCTTGCTGATAAATCGCTATAATTAATATTTTCGATTAGTTTCCACTCTTCCTGTCTTAACATATCTTTGATAATCCAGTTTTCATTATTTTTATCAACACTAAATCGTTCAATACAACTAATGGGTGGATATTTTTGATAATAATATTTATTACTGACTCTTTGATAAAAGCTGCTATATTCAGTACAAAATTTATGATAATCCTGGAGATATTGATCAATTTCATTTGCTATGCTTAACCTTGGATATTGCCAGTCCTCATTATCATTTGTTCTTTTCATGGGATATCTACCAGTTTGCACTTTCCAATTTATATTTGTGGTGCTATCAATAATAACATGATCTTTTTCATTGTATTTAAATTTTCGTTGAACAGATTCACATCTTACCTGTAACATAATTGGAAATGAGAATTGTGCCTGCACATTATCTTCCTCAGGTTTTATTTTAATCACTGGAATTCGATATCTCACAAGGACAGGATCTAACTTTTCTACTAAAGATTCATCTTGTATAGTCTTATGATTATGAATTTTTATACTACCGATCAGGGCCCCTGAACAGAATTCATCTTGATTATCTTTAAAAACAGAAGCTATTTTCTCTGTAGCATGAGTCATTAGAAACTCTTCGTCATAAGAACTATCAACCAACAATTGAACAATTTTAGGCTGAACATTATTCAAATTGTCATAATCCAGTTCCTTTTGAAACGCCACTTGTTCTAAGTAACTAAGATACTGTTTTTTTACATTTGAAATTATGGAGTCTTTATGTTTTTTATCTTTTACTGTTTTGGGAAGGACATTCATCGAATGCAGCATAAACGATAAATCGTTATTTATTTCTTGAATTTTATTAAAATTATTATTGATTTCTTGATCTATTGTTCTTTTATCATTTTGATACTCAATTAAATTGTATCTTGCTTGTTTTTGCGCTTTTATATTGGCATTAATGACATTATTAATTAAATCTTGTATTGTATTTCTTTGTTCATTTCGAATCTTAATATTGTTTTGAGCAGCCAGCTCTTTCCATTTTTGATAAGTATTGTATTTCAATTGATCCTGATCGACTGGATCTAAGTTATTAAAAACAATATCTTCATTACCTGCTATAATATAAGATTTTGCTTTGAGTGATTGAAGGATTGATTTGTCTTTTTCATCAATCATTTCCGTTGTATTGGCAGAAATTCCAACTTTAAATTTCATTATTTTGGCTGAAAATTTTCGAGGTAAAATATTTATCGAATCAAAATGGTCAGGGGTTATTCTTATGTTATAATTCGCATGTACTTTCTCCATTCTCTCATTACCTTCTTCTAACAATATATGTTTTAAAATATTATATCTGTTCTCCTTTTTAAAAATTTCATTTTTTGCCAGTTTGATAGAATGTTTCCTGATTACCCCTAAATTAGTGGGTCTATCTTCAGAATATGCGACAGTAAAAACCAGATACATAGAATTAAGCAGTTGTTTTTTTTGCTGATGTATCTGTTCAATAAGCTCTTTTTGTTCATTATTTTTTATTTGAACATCTATTTGATAACTCCATTCAGAAAGTAAATGATTAAATCGTGATACATCGTGATGTGCTTTTTTATATTGAATCAAGGCATCTTTTCTCTTATTGATATAGTCTGTATCCAATACATTAATATGGTTTTGCCAGCAGTTAACAATTCTGCTAAATTCTCTTTCTATTTCATCCTCAACAACCTCATAATCATGGTCATTCATACAGTCTTGTTTTCTTTTCTTACATTCGCTGTTCGTTTCCAGAACACGTTCATCTATAAAATAACCATCCTTTCTTTGTGAATATATTGTTTTTAAGGAGTTTTGTATTGAAGATATGCAATTATCAAGAGAAACCTTTTGAGGAAGGTTCGAAAATTCAATTTTTATATCTTTACATGTTGCCTGATCTTCCGGGCCATTAAATTTTTTGGTCGCAGGAATATCAAACAAGCTTGTTATTTCTGAAGGTGTAGGCATGGAATAAACACTTTTGGTTTCTAATTCTTCTTGTTGATATGGACGTTGTTCTGTTTCATTATCTTCTTCTTTCAAAATCAGATTCAGTTTATTTGAATAGCGATTCTTATCAATTTTGCCCAACCCAAATAAAAGCCATTCAGCTGGATTTTTAGTTTCTTCCCAATAATAATCGCAAATTTCAATCTCATTGGCTTTAATACTCCCTTCAGAAATCAGTTTTACTTTATCCTTGTATAGAGTATTGCATTGATCTTTCGTTTTTTCATTGAGGCATACATCATAATATTTTATTTCGCTTACGATCTTACTTTTTAACGCTGAAATGTATTGCGCATTCAATAGGGTCTGTAATTCATGTATTTGTTTTTCAGTTAGTGTTTCTTTTGAAAACTTTTGCGTAAATATCTTATCTACAAAAAAAATCCAGTAACCAGGGATCTTTTGGATATCTTCACAATTCTCTGGTTTTGTTTTAACCCAGCACGGACGATTATATTTACTATCAATTTCTGGTAGAACTGATAACTCTGTTTTTTTCTGTTGGTTTGGTTGTGGATTGATACATGAAAAGAATAAACTAACAACAATTATTAGATTTATTAATATAAGATGCGTTTTTTGTAACTCCAATTTCATTTTTTCACCCAATTCTTTTAATTTGTTTTGCTTCACTCAATGTCTTTTGTTGGCGGATCATTATATATTTTTATTGTCCTTGGCAACCTTGATAATATTCTGTCTGTAATTATTCGTTTTTTGTCAATGGTTACCTTATCATATGATATTGATACCAACACATTCAGCTCATCTTGTCCGTTGATTGAACTCCAATGCTTATCGATAATTTCAAAATGATGAGCTAACATCTCCTGGCGACTTATGTATTCATTAAACTTTTTCTTACAAAGATCATGCTTTTCCTGACATTGTGAATAGTTTGTATATAGTTCATCAGCAATGATTTTATTCAACAGTTGAAAATACCGAAAAGAAATTTTCTTTTGAATGTCTTTATTTTGATTCTCTGTCAATTTCTCACTTACTTTAACTGTATTCATTTTAGATGTTATGAATAAATAATTATTGCTGTCATCTTTATACTCAGGACAATTAACAGGATCGGTGTTCATCCAGCAAGGGGTATCTGTTTTGGTGAGACTGATAGTGAATTCACCCCCAGGTTGTTCTTTGATTGGTTCATTAGAATAATTATTGGATTTATTATTATTACTCTTTGATGGCTTAGTAAACAATGCACAACTTTGAACGATGAGTATCATGGTAATTAAAATAAATAATTTAAAGTTGATTTCTTTTATCATTTGAAAACCTCCTTGGCATAGATTATACAATCTAAGCAGTTTTTTCTTACTTTCTTATATTTTTTGATATTATAATTTGTTAATATGCAACTTGTAAACATAAACCATGCAGCTTATATTTCTCATTGACGCTAATGCCAATATCTAAATCAAGAGTCTTTTTGCTCCAAAAATAGTCAATCAATCTATGATTGCCATGAAATTCGTCGCATTTCTTTTTTAAATTTTCTAATAATATTTTTTCTGGTATTTCAAATTGATTTGTTTCCGGAAACTCTGATTTATTTACTCTTATAGCGCATTGTTTGAATGATTTACCATTAATATTATCCAGGTTATTATTATTAATCCACCAACATTTGTTCATAGCAAAAATATCAGGCATTTTGTTATTTACAATGCTGCCCAAATCTTTTTTGTTGGATGACATTGATGTCTTAATATGTTTTAAACTTTCACATGATACGTAGAATATAATAGGCAATAGAAATGTTAGTATTAATATTTTTTTCATTTACCCTCCTGGTTAATTTGTTACATGATTCTAACCAAATCAGTCAGTATAATAATATCTGGTATCAATGAAATCTTTTGAAATTTTTCCCAGGCCAAATAATTTCCAATGGTTCTTTTTTATTTTTTTCCAGTAAATTTGTTCAATATTTATATGCCCTAATCCAATTTTTCCCTCAGTAGTAATGCGAAACGATCTCTGGTTTCTATTTTTACATATAATTTCCTCATTTAGAAATTCACATGTTTTGAATTGGTCATACTTCGATTCAATGTTACTAGCTATTTCACTAAATAGTTCAGACGCTATTTTAATTTTTAAATCATTTTCAACAGTTGAAGTGTATATTTTTTCAGCCAAGTCAATTGCGCTAGAATAATACTTAAATTGAATTGTATTGTTACAATTAATCGTACACTTCTCAGGTGGGAATATCGTCCAACATGGCATATCCATTTGAGTGCTTGTATCCACATTCGCACAAGATGTAATGAAAAAAAATAAAATTAGAATGAATGGCTTGTACATTTTTATAACTATCAGTTTCACAGATTTATTATTTCAATATGGTAATTTGGTTACTGATCACAAATCATCCATACATAAAGCATTTTTGTTTTCGGGTCTTGCCAGGTATCTCTTACAGTCGCTTTAACTACTTTACCTTCAGTTGTTTGAACGCTGAAAGAAGATAATTCCGAGTGTGTATAATCCTTCGTTCCGTATAAAAAATGTTCAAGGGATGTGTTCACATGAACTCTTTTTTGCATAGCGATTTGATCTATTGCTCTTGAAATTGCTGTTGCTTGTTGATAGGGAAAGCCATCCACATGTGGAAGGGAAGAACCTACTGCACAAATCTTTCCTTCAATATGGTAATGAAATATCCATTCTGGCTTTTTTTCACCATACATATCATTGTTAAATGCACAAGATGCAAGCAATAATAGCAACAGACAAAGATAGATGGTACTTGATTTTTTTTTGTAAAGCATAAATACACGTCAGAAGGCACTCTAAAAGAAAAAACCTGAATCATTGAAGCAGATGATTCAGGTATTAGTGATAAAGATTAATTGCCAAATTCTTTATCAATTTCTTTATCTAAATCATTAAAAGCCTTGTTCGCTTCAAATTGTTGCCACAAAGCTTTTTCATTTCTGAAACTAGAATAGGTATTTTGTTTTATTGCATTTTTTGCACTATCAGTCCTAATGACAACAAGTGCATATAGCTCACCAGAGGGTGAAATCCATGTATCAGCATGACGAGAACCGCTCAATAACTGAGAAGAACACTGTTTAGATACATGTGTTGAAACACGATCAACAGTTTCATCTGTTGCTATACCTGTTGATCTCGTAAAATTTTTAATAATGTTATTCACTTTAACCTGGATGGTATTTGCCAGAGAATCTCTTGCTGATGCAATTGCATTCTTTCTGGCAAAATCAATCCCTGAAGCACCAATCTTTTGTGAACCTATTCCAGCAATTCCTCCCTCAACATTTGGGGCTCTCACCCAGTTGGGTGCGTTTTGTAGATCATGATGTACATATACATTTTTGTTATTATCAGGTACATTTCTTGTACATCCAAAATGGACAAAAACAAGGAATAATATCAGCAATAGTATCGTTTGTTTCAATTTGATCCTCCTAATATTTTTAAATCTAATAAATAATGGTTACGTTACTTTTAACAGTTATTGTAACAGTCAATAACGAAAAAAATAATTTTAGTCTATCAAAAAAATTTTAATTAACAATTAAATGAAGTGATGGCCTATTTATTCCAATCTATTATAATAATCTAAATAATCTGTCAATATTATTTAATTTAAGAACCATGAAAAAATCATTCGAGTGTAACCAAAATGGCCGGAATTTAAATTATCACTCACCATTTTTTGAATTAGGATTACGCTGAAAAAGATGAATAAGATGAAATAAACACTGTCTTTTAATCATCTTATTCATCTTCTTCTGTGTAATCCTGGTTCAAAAAAATGATGAGCAAATTGTATTTACCGGCTATTTTGGTTACACTCAAATCATTCTGCATAAAACATGCACCAATATTGCTTGCCACACCCCTATCATATGACAGTAATATTTTTTTGCCAAAAACCCTATTTTATAAATAAAACCTACTCCTTACCTTACATATACATGTTTTTTTCAATGCCTTTATCCATCTTGGTACGTTCTTGACTGATTCGCATCATAAACCCTTATTCAAATATTTTTTTGATTACCTCTTTCTGGCAATAATCAACGTCCGCCTGACAACACCCAACGTCCTTTTTTTCTGCATCCGGCTGACAACCCCCGGATGAAATCGCTGGCTCGACATTGGACAATCAATGTATTGCGTAATTTTCCACCCTGCATCAGACATGATTTGCGCGTAATGGGTAATCAAAATACTGCTGCGTTCGTCTTCATCAAGGGCAGAAATGCCCTGAAAATTTCGCC
>Ga0272440_1001165_pt1 | contig 21902 bp, 10 predicted proteins | sample SSMMMBAug17_FD_192440 | JGI IMG/M metagenome (GOLD analysis project Ga0272440, IMG submission 192440) | Marine sediment archaeal communities from Little Sippewissett salt marsh, Falmouth, MA, United States - SSM-MMB-Aug17 | ecosystem: Environmental > Aquatic > Marine > Wetlands > Sediment ...
GCCTTTTGCTCCTATTCAATTATCTGAACCCCCTCCCCCACCAGAGCCTATACTGCCATTGGTTGCAGGTTCACCATATTCAATTCCTCCTCTCCCTCCTTCAGCCCACAAACTTCTACCACCAGCACCACCATTTGAATTACCTACGCCATCTATTCCATCATAACCACCTGGATTACCAGATACCCCGCCATAACTATTATAGTCTTTACCTTTTCCACCTTTTCCACCATAACAAATTATTTTTTTTAAGGAAGAATCTGAATCATTTTGAAAATCTATTATTGTATCACCTCCATTACTGCCATTGCCTCCACTATTATGCCCACCTGTACCTCCTTTACCAATTGAAATTTTGATTTTTGAGACATTGGTTACATCGACAAATAAACCAGTTATATTTCCACCACTGCCACCACCGCCTCCACCTTCACCACCTCCTCCACCTCCTGCTCCGAAACAATTAATCCATACATAACTAATTTCTTCTTCTTTCAAATTGGGACCTATATAGCTCCCTGATTTGTTATAAATAGCCATTCGTCTATACCCACCAAAATTGTTTGTTGTTATTTTTGAAGTAGAAGTTGCAAAATCTGCTTTAATAGCATAATCAGCTTTTTTTGAAGTTTCAGAATTAACAGAATTAACAGAGTTAAGAGAATTCATAGCATATGGAACAGATAGTATTTTTTGTCTTGGAGTTATTTCTACGCCATCATTTACTTTCATTCCGAGAAATGCCTCACTTGCTTCAAAAGCTGTTGCAATTGAATCCTCTTCAGCATCTGTAGAACCTAAAATTACATTGAACAAACCATTCACTACCGGGAGGCTATTAAATATTTGTGGCCCCCATAGTAAAGTAACACCCGTTGACGTTTTATAGATATTAAATTCTATTTTAACCTTTCCGGTTATGCCTTTACCATTCTCATCAGACAAAAAACCTTGATAATTAATCAGGTGTGGAACTGTAGAAATATTTTCAGCAAAGGTGTTTCCTGAAAATATAATCAATAAAAAAACTAAAAAAATTAATTGTTTTTTCATTACTTTCATTCTCCATTAAAAAGCTTTATTTGTATTCTGTAAAAACCTAAAAATCTATTATTGACTTTGATATGCTTCTGAATAAATATAGATGAAAATATCTTCAATATTTTCAAGGTATACATTATTCAATTGGCTTTTTAATATGACCAGTCGCCAATTTGTTGCTGCAACCGGTCTTTCTTTTAAGTCTAATTGAAGGTAGCTTGTTTCATCATCTTCAAAGGACATACTTGAAGGAATAGTTAAAGCAACTGTCCTATAGTTAATTGGTTCAAATTGATTGTTTCCTTTATCACGCCATTGTCTCATTTGATATAATACAAAATCATCCATAACATTGGTGTTCTGTTTCACGTAACCCGTTCCGCCAAACTCAATAGAAGCGGAAATATTCGCAACACCAGACTTAAATACATTGTCGTGATGTTGAAGTGCAACACCTAACTTTGATATTTTGTGATTCCATAAGGGTTTATTTGAATATGATCTAAGGGAAAAGTGTGACCAGTTACCATAATTTTCATTTACTGGTAGATCATAATTTTCCAGATGCTCAATCGTGTTAAATTCAATTACCAGATTACCATCACTATCTAAACGATCGGGTGAAGTGAGCCACTTTTTAAATTGTTCATTTAATTTTTTAGTTTCTTCTGCTGATTCTTCACTTCTAACAATACGCAAAAAGTCTTCTCTAATAGAAAAACGTGAGCTATTGTTTGAAGTTTTTTTGTCCATTGTTATGTGGCTTAACCCCAAATGCATTGGAGCACTATTATCAAAGGCTATTAATGTTTCGATATATTTTGTCGCAGACATTGTATCTTGCAATACAGAAAAAACTGATATTCCTTCATTAAGTGCTCCCACTATTTGAATTCTATTTATATCATGTATGTTAATACTTCCTTTATCTGTATAGATTGTATAGTCATCTTTTAATGCCCATTTATAATACAAAGCACGTGTCATAACAAATAACCATTTTTTTAGATAATCCAGTTGAATTTCAGCTTCTTTCATAGCATTGAATTGGAAGAGCCTGAATGATGGATCGGCAAAAGACATTTCGCCCAAATTTGCCAGAGAACGCCCACGTTTTGCTAGTAGCTCATCTCGTTCAGCAATTAATTGATTTAATCTTCCCAAAGCAAGATTGACATCAACAGAAGATATTTCTGCTGAAAGTGATTTAATAACAATATCATTTGTCATTTGCTCAATTCGTTTGGTTTCATCAAGCACAAAAAGTTCTGTATCGATTTGTGTTAACTGTATTCTTTCCTGAGTGGATAGTTGGGTTTTTTCAGCTTGAAGTTTGCCTTTTCTTTCTTCAAGATCTGCCTGAATAAAACCATTGGCAAGGACTATTGCAGCGGCTGCACCAGATGACCATGCTTCTCCTGAAAACCAACCAATTAAATTTTGACTTTTTACTGCCATTGAAGCTGCTTCTGCAATGGCATTTAATCGAATTTGACGTGCATTAATCTGGCTGATTTTAATGTCCAATTTTCTTTGCAATTCGCCATATTCAGCCATAATTGTTTGACTTTGTTGTTTCTTCTTGATTGCTTCAAGTAAATAGTTTTTTTCAAGTTCAATGTCCTGGAGATATTGTTTAATATCTTCATTGGATTGTTCAAGTTGTAATTTTGCACGTTTTAATAATTCAACATTTTGTCCGATTTCACAGGCCAGGTTTTTATGTGATGCAACCAAATCATAGTCTATTGGATCTTTAACATTTAAACTGGGATTGTTTACATTATTGATTCGGCCACATATTTGTAATAAGCGTGATTCTGTTTGTGAATTGATTGTAAACAACTCACTTCGAATTCTGTCTTTTGTTGTATCAAATTTTTCTTTTGTAATAACAGCCTGGGTCTCTGCTTCCCTGGCAATACCAAAGAAACCTCCTGCTGACCCTGCTGTGAAATTAACACCACCGATCACTAAATTTCTTATGGTATCAAAGCTATTGCCTGAACTTTCCGAATCATAAAATGGGACATAATCATTAGGGTAGCCATATTCATTTGCACCGGATCGTATATAAGCCTTTAAATTAGATAAACCTTGCAATTCTGCTGACAGGCTATTGATAGCTGCCTGGAAATTTTCTATTCGCTTCAATTCTTCATCTTTTGCACTTTCCGCCAGTAAATACTGAATATGTTCATTCCATCCGCCTAAGCGAGCCAATTCTTTATCAATAAATTCTATACAATTATTTGAATCATTACCAGCGCTGTATATTCTTTTGACTTTTTCCTTGGTGGCATAAGCATGAGAAGAAGCAAGCCGATATAAGATAGCGATATCCTTAAATCCGGAAGTAAGTGAACCACCAGAACCGGAAACATAAACATAAAAATCTCCTTGCTGTGCGGATTTAATATGAAAAGGAACTGAAGCAACTGTTTTATTTAGCCCAGAAACTGATGTCTCTGCGCTTGTTATGATTAATAATTGGTTGGCGTATAGTTTTACGCCTTGATATATTTCACCAGGTCGATAATAGTAATTTTGTTGACCAAAATATGAATTACTAAAATCAATTTCACTCAAATTTGATGGTGGATCAAGTTTTTCATGATCAAATTCAATCAGCATCTCTAATGTTTGTATTTGATCAGTTGAGTCTAATTCAAACCGAAGCTTTAAAAGAGATCCTTGCTGATAATTCGTTACATTTTCAGGTACTGGAGTTTGAAATTTGACTTGCGCATCAACTGAATCAAGTTCCTTAATTTGTCTGGTCATACGTTTTTGAGACATACTTTTTCTAATCAGGCGTTTTTGGCTTTGCACATTTCGCTTAGTGATTTTAACTGCTATTTGAGCCTCAAAATCTGGTGATCCTTGTATTTTAGCAATGCTTTTGCCTTGACTGTCTATTGCTTTTGTACAATGACCAATGGCATTTTCCTGACCCCTTAAAGATTCAAATGAGACCAGTCCATCACCATTTGGATTGGGGTATCGTCTTTCAAAAAATAACCAATCGGGATTGATATCTAAATGTGGTTTTCTGTATTCTCCAACCCCAATAAATTCTTCATTAAACAGTTTTATAAATTCTCTAAATCCAACTTCATAGCTGATTAACGCAGACTCAATATCCTTTAATTCAAGATCAGTAATGGACAGTTGTTCATTAGGATTACGAAAATATTTATTTTGATATGCCTTTGCCATGTATTCATTACCAATAAGGATAAAACCTTCAGCACGCGCATAATAGGTTTCTAAAAGGCCATCAAGTGCATCTTTATAAAATGGATTGACACGCAATGCTGTTCTGAACAATTCTTCTGCACTTAATATTTGGTTCAATGCGGGCGTAAAAGCCTGAATTGCATTTGTATAAAACGCTTTTAATGCATTCACTCCTTCATTGGCATATAAAATACTTCGATATTCAAGAGCACTTCCAGACTGTGGTAATGCATAGGTTCCATCGCCAATCAGAATTGAAAGTCCTTCTTTGGTAATGGATTCAACAATATTGGGTGAGTATGCCAGAGGTGCTGCAATACCACCAAGATTACTTTGTATATAATAATTGGTCATTGGAACCTTGACACCAAATATGAGTGTTGTTCCAGTATCAACATAATCCGGTTGACCATCATTACCATATCTATCAAAGCCTTGAGCTGAATAATATGTATTTGCGGCTTTGATGTCATCATCAGCCAGACTTGTTAAAGGTATTGAGATTATCAAGATAAACATCAACAGGCTTATTTTTGACCTTATTTTACGAATCGTCATTATTCGTCTCCTTATCTGATGGTTATTGATATTTATTACGTATGTTTTTTTCATCGGGATTGAACCCTGGGCTGTATTGCATGGTGGCAAACAGAGAACCTTCTTGAAAGGGTTGAGTTGTGTTTTGAAAATAGCCTGATATGGTATATGTAAAATTTCCTTTTATTATACCTTCAGAAACTTGATTTAATGGAATTTCAAAATTGTCAATTTTCAACTGAACTTTATTGTGTAAAACGACTTTATCTTGTTCACCAAGCTGCGGATTATTATAATCAAATGAGGTTATACTGGCATTTGAGACAAAACTTTCACTTGCTGAGTCATATTCAAATGTCAGGTTAAGTTCTCCGGATTGATATTCAACTGAGCTTGCTGAAATAAAAAGAATTGAATCATCTTCAGGATAAAAGCCTGTAGATTTTTTCAGATTTAATTGAGCAGACAAAACATTCTCTTGAGAAAATGTAATATTCACAAATGCTGTACGAGAATAACGTGTGGAAGGGAAGCCTTTACCTTCTGCGATATTACCTTCTATACCCTGTGATTCACTGTTGAGAATGAAAACATAATTGGCACTTGATTCCTGCGGGTTATCATTAATAATTATTGTATGAGAATAAACAGGTCCTAAATCAAGGTCAGTATTGGGTAAAAGATTGATCACAATTGTCTCCTGCCCTTCAAAAATCGTATCTGGTTCAATTGAGAGGTCAATGGTTGCGGAGTTGCCGTCTACATTAATTGAATCATTGGATAAGGAAAAATCTGTGTATCTCTCGGCAGTGCCACTAAAAGAAAAATTCAGTGTGCCTGAATAATGCGTATTAAAATTTACTTGTATTGAATGATTACCTTGATTTTCATATGCTTCTGAATCTTTTACAGCGAAGTTGACTACATTTATCAAGGACACAATATCTGCTACATTTAATTTGCCATCTTTGTTTGTATCCATATTATTGAGTTGATCAGGTGAAACAAGGTTTTTTTCCAAAATAGCATCTTTAATATCTTGTTTTGTATAAGATTCGGCAAAAGCTGGTATATAAAAAACAATTTGGAAAAGTAATACACAAAGAGAGAAAACAAGTTTGTTTTTTGATAGTTTTTGATTAATAAGCAATCTTTCTTTCATAATAAACTCCTTTCTTTTTAATATTTTATAATATAGTTTACTGCGACATTTTTGGGTCGTGTTTCTGAACCTCCTACATAATCAGTTATTCTCAAATGACTCCCACTTGACCCTCCATAATCTCCAGCGTGTTCAATAGACCATGTGTTACCTGCGTTAGCATTAATAAAGAGGTTGTGGCTATGTTTTCTGAACGTATCTGATTGAAACCCTCCAAGAGTGCGACTTTCTCCATCTGGATCTTGTTTACCATCAGTGCGTCCATTATTCATACCTCTAAGAAACATCCCTCTCAAATCAGGTGTATTATTTCCAACCAGTTCTCTGATGGCAGTGAATTCTGTTTGGTCTGGAATGACACTACCATCACACATAAGCCATCCTTCTGGTGCTTTATGTCCAAAAAATGCCATGATTGATCCAACTGGTATACCACTATCTTCAGCACGCTCTGCCTGTATGGCATATGGTGAACTTAATATTTGTTGCCTGGGTAATATTTCTTGTGTATCAGTTGAGGCTTTATCATGAGCAATAATTTTGATACTGATAAATCTTTTTGCACTACCAAAAGCATCAGTTATAGATCGATCATTGTTATCTTTGCTTCCAAGTATTACATTGAAGTATCCATTAACCACTGGCACGTTATCGAATATTTGTGGCCCCCAAACCAGATTTCCACCAGTTGGTGCATCATACAGATTAAATTCAAGATTTTTTGTTCCAGATAATTCATTACCTTGAGCATCTGTTAGTTTTCCCTGGTAATTTATCAAAGCAGGGACTGCTTTTTGCTCTGCCTTCGTTGTAAATGAAAAAAATAATAAATAAAAAATTAATAAGGATATAATTTAATTTTGTTCATTTATCTATACCTCTTTTAAGTATATGGGTTGTAAGAAAAAGCTACGAATTAAATGTCTCTTACTGTATTTTTGCAAAGGTCATGAAAGTTGATGAATTATTTTCTCCGGGAATAGCGCCATTGATAACACCATTTTCTGATGCTATTATTTCAATAACAATACAGCCGCCTTTATTCATATAATATTGTAAGCTAATAGTTATCCATTCTGTATGATCTTTTATATTCCTATCATGAGTCCAAAAGCCAAGTGATTTCTTTGATTCTTCATATAGATAGTAAACATTAATATATGCATAATTATCATCAGAGTTATATGTTGACACCATACCTTGTAATGAATATAACCCTGTAATTGGAGCTTCTAAATGTGATTTATTGTCACTATTCCAGCAATTTCCAACATCATAATCTTCTTGATCCCATTCAAGATTTTTCCATTGGGTGCTTGAGGCTTTATTTTTTGTTAATAAAACTCTACATCGAGGTTGCTCAGTTATATTCATTGTAGATACATTGATTGATGAGACATTTAAATTTCCCTGAATCATTACATTTGCAATATCGTTTTCTCTCTTGATAACAAATAAATTTTTCCAATCATCACCGCTATCATCAGAGGCATTGGCATCTTTATTCCCAGATGAAATTTCCAGACTGCTATCAATATCTTCTTGCGCTGCTATTCGCCAGTTGTAATGTGAAGATTCTGTTTCCAATACTATCTCAGGAGATGGATTATTGATAATTATACTGGGGGTGTCATTAGTGCCTGAGTGTTGAATAGATAAAGGCGCTTTTGGTGTTTTTAAACCGATACCAACATTTCCATTGTCAGAGTTGACATATAAATCAGGCCCTCTAACTGTTTCAGAAACCACACAATAAGGTACAGTTAAAATTTTTTGCCTTGGGCTTATTGCAGGGTTATCATCAATTTTAATTTGCAGATATACATTTTTTGTTTGGAACGCATCAGTTATGACACGACTATTAGTATCTTTTGGCCCAAGAATTACATTAAAATGACCTCTAACAACAGGTACTTTTGCCCCATGACCTTCTTCATTTCTACCATCGAAAATTTGAGGTCCCCAAATTAGTAAACCACCAGTTGGCTGATTAAAAAGACTGAATGACAAATTACATTCGTTGGTTTCCATAGGTTGGCCATCAGAATTGAATAGCATGCCCTGGTAATTAATTAATTGAGGGATATCTGCTGATCCAGCTTGTGCAAACGATGTTGTCATTAACAAAAAAGTCAAAATTACTGTTACATAATTATTCATTGTTTTCTCCATACTCTTGGTTCTGTGAATTGTTTTAGCGTTTATAATAGTTGGGAGGAGAATTATTACGAAATACAGTGTTATTGAAATGAGATGAATGTTTCCAATGCAAATACATTTTTTTAATGGAATATTTTGTTTATAAAGCATCATATTGCACCTCTTGTTCATATAAGTAACTTCTGTTATATTAACAGTAAATTGTTTTAGTAACATTTATTTTTTATTATAATAATTTTTCATATTAGTCAATAATAAATTTATATATAGTTTTGATTAACTATGAGTTGAATAATTAAACCATCAACATTTTTTTCTCGAAGTCAATGTTCTGGCAATAATGTCTGTCAGATTGAGAAAAAATTTTGCCAACTATACATAATTTTCTAATTTTCAGAATTAAAAATTATAAGGAATAGTGTGATGTTTTTTTTTGGGGGGCTGGACTTAGTTATGCTTTGACTGGTCCTTTTGGTCTTCAAAATTTGTAACCCGTTGATTGTAAATTTTTTTGCTGATTCATGAATATAAAAAAATGAGAATAAAGGATTTCAAAGGGCTGCACAAAAAACTATTTCTTATATTGACTTTTTTTTAATGCTTTTACTCACACACCAACTTAATGCTGCCTGGGTTTTAGGAATGTTCATTGATAATTAATTATTCATTCTTTTTTTGTCCTCCATAAATAAAATGTTTTTTTGAAATTTTCATCAATCTTTCTCTTTTGTTTAGAGTCTTCTGAACACAGATTAAATTGACTTGCATAAAAAGAGATTCGTTTTCCACTAGTTTCATAAAAATCAATAACTAAGCGTGGATCTTCATCCATATAATCTTTACTGTGCTTCAGATTTTCAAGTTGAAGCCAAGCGATAAAACCATTTATTTCATCTATATCATTAAGAGTAATGGATACGTCAAAATTATTCCTAATATACTCTAACTTCATTCGGCTTCGTGTTATAATACTCCATTCTATAAAATATATTTTTACTTTAGAATATTTTTGATTTTTCACAGAATCACTATAAATTAGGTTGCTGTTACACAAAAAAAAGACCAATATAAAAAGACAATAAATTTTTTTCATAATAAAAACTACTTATTACATGTTGGACAACTGACCTTCACAGGTTTACCACCGTGGTGTTTTCTAATGGGTTCACCTAACTTGGTTGCAGCTGGTGTTTCTATTTTTTCAATAACTCTTTTTTCTTCTTTTGTATGATAATTTGGAATCTTAGTTTTAACATCTTTTTTTAGTTGTGCAGGATTTTCTAAATCTTGTAATGCATGACCAGCTTCGTGTAAAACACCTAGTGCAGGTGTTTGAACTTTACCTGCACTAACTTTTAGACCAGATTTTGGGTGAAATACAATTACTTTTTTATTTGAGTTATAATAAAAATCACCTAATGACTTTCCTTCTTTTATAAAAATTGTTTTGGGATGTTGTTCCAACTTATCTATCACACTATAAACTTTGCCTTTCTTTAGATAATTCACTATTTGTTCAAATTGTTTTTTAAATTTAGGTGTCGCATTTTTAGCAAATCTAATTTTTTTTCCATCTGGATCAATATACTTAATGGGATTGTTAGCAGCATAGTTATATAAATTTAAGTTGACTGGATTAAAAATACCTCCAAAACCTGGAAGATCTTCAAAGTTTCTTTTGTCGGTCGATGGTAAATATTCCTGAAAACCAGGGTCAACACTAATGAATCTTCCAATAACAGGGTTGTAAAATCTTGAATCAAAGTAATAAAGATCAGACTCATTATCAAGTTCTTTTCCCGTAAATATATAATCTGATGAACATTCGGTAGATGGGATGGATTCTATTTGGCGTGGATATCCATATGGAAAATTAACAATTTGTTCAACTACATTTCCATTATTAGTAACAGCAATATTTGTTGAACCAAGATGGTCAAAAAGAAAAAAACACGTTGGATCAACGGGCCTTGATTTATCTGACTTTGAACTAATATTTTCCCTAGCAATTTTGTTATTTGCTGCATAAACATATTTTACTAGTCTATCATTACGAATTTCTGAAAATCTGTCAATATATAAACACTTACTAATTGATCCAGTGGCATTATAATTAATCGTTTTCTTTTTACGATTACCGGTGTAGTCATAAATATATTTTACTTTATTTTTTTTGTTTTCCAGACCTATTAATCGATCCTTAAAATCCCATTTTAATGTATTGCCTCTTTCTGATATCATATTACCATTTTCATCATAGATAAAAGTAATAGGACCCTCTGGTCCATTCTTAATTTCTGTGACGGCATGAGGGCCTGGCCCATCACCTAAAATACGACCAACACGGTCAGATGCTCCTGCTTTCCCACCGAATGTCATTGCACCCAAATTCATCAATAGGCTCGAATCATTTAAAGAAGCATCTTTTTGAATCATATTACCGATTCGGTCATAACGAAAATCAATTGTTCCATATACTGTTGGATTTGAAGCTCTTTTTAGACGGTATAATGAATCATATATAAATGATTGTGTTACGTTAAATTTATATGACTCAGTAGAATTAATTCCTAACTCAGTTCCAATGCTAACTAAATCATTATTTGTTCGCTCATCTAACCTATTAACAATATTAGATACTCCATCATAGGTATAACTCATTTTTTGAAGTGAAAGATCATCACTTGTACGTATTGTATGTAATTGTTTCAAACGTAAACGATTGTCATATTCATATTTAGTTACAATTCCACAAGACAATTCCAAATATACATTTTGACCTGCAGGATTATAATCATATCGATTAATTACATTGGGTATGGATTCTAAGAATCCACGGCAATTATAATTATAATTTGCATATGAACTATCTGGATAGGTTAGTTTTTTTACTCGATCTAAAGAATCATAGGACATTGTTGTCATAAAATTTCGTAAATTATCCGAATCTACATCAATTATCCGTTTGATAATCCATGCAACCCGTCCACGTTCATCATAGGAATTGTGCTCTTCACCTGATTCATCAAGTACCCAGGAAAGAAACCCTTTTGTGTTCTTAGCTGTAACTGGTAGATCTTTCTCTTTGTTCTTTGCAGCTTTAACTACATCAGCAACGTCTATTTTTCCATCACTATTTAAATCATATTTAGGGTTAAATTCATCATTGATTATGCTTGTTGTAATTGTTTGGGAAAGTTTTTTTCCCCATAATTCTCCTCTATCAACAGGTCCAAATGGTTCATCATAATGATAGGATACATTGGGATTTACTTTTTTATGACCATAATATTCATTAATTAATCTATTTACTCCGTCATATTCATATTGAATAACTTGCCCCTTAGCGTCAATGGTGCGGATTAGATTACCAGCATCATCATAGGTGAAAGTCATTTTACCTCGGTCAGGATCGTTTATTAAAATTTTTCTACCAAGTCCATCATATTCAATTATTTTTTGATTATTTTGAGAATCAATATACCGGGTCAATTTATCTAGTAAATTATAATTATAGGACGTAAGCCATTCAATAGGTGTAGCAATGGATTCACCTGTATCACTAAGTTTAACAATTTCATAAACCTTTCTAATTCGGCCTTTTCCATCTATATCTTGAAGACCGTCTTCAATATAGCGTTTCCCACAACTATTATACTTTGACAATTGACGCGTCTGTTCTTCATCTTTAACAATTCTTACCAATGGTTCATAATTTGTTGTTTTATACGCAACTTCATCTATATCAACTGGTTGGTTTGCTCGTATTTCTCTTTCTAATTCATCATAAAAATACTCGATAAACCCTGTATTAAAAGCAGGTTCAACATAATCGAGTGTACTGTTTTCAAAATATGGAAGATACTTTTTCCACACATTCTTCCGTGCATTATATTTTACAGTATCAGAAACAACAATTTGGCCTGGTTCCTCACCTTCCATTCGTGTCATTATTTTTCGTCCTAAGCCATCATAAAATATACGTGATTTCAAAAAACCATCTCCAGGACTTCCGTCACGTATCCGCGTTTCAACCCAATTAATAATTTTCTCATTATCTAATTTATGCGCAAGAACATAACCAAATTCAATAGTATGGTTTCTATCAGGGGGCTTAACAATAGAAGTTAATCGTCCAAAAATATCATAATTGTATTGTGTTGAATAACCATTAAAATCCTTAGAACAAGTAACTACACCAAACCCATAATTATAAGTTGCAAACATAGTGAGAGTTGGTAAACTTTTATTACCAGTATAAATAATTTCTTTCACTGGGAAAGTATGATATACATCATCATACTCAATTTCTCGATAATGTCCTTCTTCTTTTCCATAAAGTGGATCGAAAATAGCAATGATATTACCATATTCGTCATATTTATATCTTATAGAAACTATAAATTTGTCCTCAAAAACCCAGTCTTCTACACTAGTTAGGTTTCCATATTTAATATCACCCAGGTTTAAGTTGTCATAATAATTTCTTTTTTTAGAAACTAATTGCCCCTTTTCATCTTCGATACTTTGCTCAACAATTTTATCCAGCAACCAGTTTGATATACCAAATGAATAGTTTGATGTATATAGTGCTTTTGTTATACGTTCATCGTCCCATCCTTTATCTGTACGACCATGCTCTATCTTCTTAATAAGATTACCGTAATTATCGAAAACAAATTCCCATTTTAAAGATACTGGTTTTCCATTTCCTTTTTCGAAAATATCACGTTTTTTTGTGCTAATATATGGGAAGAGTATTCTTCTCTCATCTTCAGGTTTGTTTTCTGCAACCTTTTTGGTATTCCAAATATTTTCCTCCCTATAAAGAATATATACTGGGTCAAATTCATCCTCCTCATCAATGCTACCATTTTGATTATTGTCTTTTCCATCATAGGTTGGCCATTTAGAAGTTGCTGGTCCTACACCTGCTTCAACATATAAAATCTTTCCTTTTAAAACATCTTTTTCTTTACCTGTATCATATTTATAACAGACAACAAGATCAGGTATACTAATATCACCAATTTCTCTTTGCTCTGATCTTTCAAATCCACGAAATTCTTCATTTTCAGCATCATAATATCCATCATGATAACGAAATTCTCTTATAAAGGATACCTGACCATCATTTATTTCAATATTGTCAACTATAGGGATGGGAATTGGTACAGAATTTTTCCAGTCTTTACCTTCATTCCTATCTCTAACAAGATCCTCTACACTAGAACGATAATTGATTGTCGTCGTTCGACCAATACCATTAGTTATTTTTTTGAGTAAATATGCTTGTTCGCCTCCAGCAAAATCAATATAAGCTAATATAAGTTTTCCTTTAATTGAGGTATTCAGAATAATATCTAAAGATCCATTCCCATTAATGTCAGCACGCCTAAACGCTGTAAATGCATTCACATATGGGGTTGCTATTGTAAAAGGATCTGCAAATTTTCCTTTTGAATGATTGTCTGTATCAAGGCCAATATTCAACCAAACTCGTATTTTATCGTCTATATGAATTGCATCGCTCATACCGTCTCCATTAACATCTGCTAAAAAAAGACGTTTATTATCAATTACTTGAACTGGAGAATTAGACATTTGGACTTTGCTTGCATACTCACCATATCCTTTTCCAGGGTAGTAATAACAAATCTCATTTGATAAATATACTAAATCCATTATTCTATCACCATTCATATCTGATATTCTTGTTTCAACCCTATTAAATTGAAGATTTTGGTCGGGTGAAGGAGATGAGTATTGTTTGCTCCATTTTTTTCCTTTTAAACAAATCCATACAGTATTGAATCCACCAGTTGTTTGCATTAAGTCAATAAATCTGTCATTATTTGCATCAAGTAATTTTACATTTGGATCAGAAAGAGGAACAGTTGTTCCCTCTATATCACCTTTGCTTAGCCATTCAAGGTTCTCATCTAAAACAAAAAGCTGTGTATTTGATCCAAATAAACTGATAATATCTGTTCTTAGGTTTCCATCCATATCAGCAAGTTCAGTAGTTTTTGCACCTAGATATATTTGAATGTTGGACTTCATTACTTTAAAATTTGACCAACCAATAGAACCATCAGCTTGAATACCAAGATTCATATAATATCCATGTGGATTTTGATTTGTATCAATAATATCAGGTAATGCATCACCATTAATATCGATTAAGTCTATGTTATTGTCATCTATGTCTATTGAAGGAGCATGTGGAATTAATTTTGCTTGAGCCAATTCCCCTTTATAACTAACATATTCAAAAGATGCAGGTGGTAATGTAGAAACTGAATCTCCTCCAATAGTAGTAACAGAAGTGAGTAAAGAGAGCGGTTGAGAATTATTTACCAAAGCATATTTTAAACGGTATGATCTTACTAAATTTTTACTTTCATACATTACAATAGATTGACACCTAAATGCAGTCTTTAATTCAAATCGAGGTCTAAAATCTGTAATAATATCTGGCCTTTTTTCATAATTAAAAGAAATGGTCATTTGTTCAAGTTGGTTATATTTAATTTTAGAAAGATAAATTTGAGCGCTATCATCCTTTTTTTCATAAATAAATCGAATCTTGTTATTGTTTGTATCAATCATTTCATCAATGCACCACTTATAAAGGTTTCCGGATTCATTATAAACACGAGATGATAAAGTGCTTCCAAACTTCAAAATTATACCATCTTTACGTCTTGCTATCCAACCATTTGATTTCTTTTCAAACCTAATAAAAGCAGACTCATTTTCACAGCGCCAGAAATTATCTGTTGTCGGTACAAGTTCCTCTTTACCTGAATATACAAATGTATCAAATTCATCAAACTCATCTATCTCTTCATCCTTATCATTGTCTAAGCCATCACCATCAGGAAATTCTGTATAGAAAGGTAAACCTTTATTAGTTTGCCTACTTATATATGGAAAACCAATATTCCAACCTAAACCAAATACACTATTTCCTTTTCCACTATCATAAACCATCTGAAGTTGTGGTGAGAATTTATTTCTTCCTGGTGGAACATTTAATGAAACACGATATGATGAAGTACCATTGTTCAATTGGGATTCAAAGGATTCACCTAATCCTTCAATAGATCCCGGTCCTGAGGGAAGTGAAAGTACATTAGGCCTAAGCCCTGATTTATCAACACCTGCATACGAAATAGATGAAATCGAAAAAAATAATAAGGTACTAAAAGTTGTTAGTATTATGCTGTATCCTATTAAATACCTAATAAATCCTTGTTGAATATAAAATAGGTTTGATAACATGAGCATTTTTGTTCGCTTCTTCTGTAATTGGAATATAATTAAGTCCTTCATGAATAATTCTCATATCAATACTCTTAATTGAGCATTTTTTGGTGAGTTTTATTTATATGTTACCTATAAAATGAATTTCAAAAACTATAATTTGTGAATTTTTTACAGTAGGCATGAAAATTTTATTTATATATTATTCCATATTTTTTTTAATCGACCTTTTAATTTGCATTTACCCTACTATAAAAGTAAAAATTAAAATGAATTTCTATATCTAGTATTTCAGAAATTTTGACAATTTCATTATTATCTAAATCCATGATAGGAATATATAATGACCATTCTGAGTTAGCGATGCTGCATTCTCTATATGATTCAATTCGATATATTGAAGGAAATAATTCAGGATCTTCATTAAATTGAATTAATATTGATTTTTCTAATTCTGTTTTATTCTGCCAATGATTTTGATTTGGATTATAAAAGAGATAATTCACTGGATAAGCTGTCATTTCTCCAATCAATTTGTCTGGATCGTTTTGATCAATTAATCCATGTTTTCGATTCCTGATATAGCTTACTCCTCCATAGGTCAAATGACCAGACAATGTTGATCCTTGTTGTATTCTAACTCCTCCAAGCAACTTAACCTTCAAAAAATTTATCTTTTCTAACCATCTATTTCTAAAAAAGAAATCCAAGTGTTCTTTTACAGTACTAAATTTTATTCTCATAACTTTTACAGGCATTTTATTTTCTGGATCATTAACTTCTAAAACATTACTAGACAGATAATATCTAAAAGCTTCTATATCTTTATTATATTTTAAAAAGTCTTCCCTTAAAGAAAATTTTTTATAAGCATCATCAATTGGTGCACCTATATTCATATTCATATCAAAATTCTTCATAAAATTGAACATATTATTGAGTTCGTTTGCATTTCTCAATTTAAATAGATCCTTTGAGGTATATTCAAGTTTTATAGAAGTACTATCATCATGACTTAACTTAATATTCCATTTATATTCTAAAGTTTTAATAGCAAGAAACATCCATCTCTGGGCTCGTTGAAAACTAAGTTCTGCTTGAACTATGGATTGGTCTTTTAATAGTCGATGAGATGGATCAGCAAAATACCTTGCTGCTAACTCTGAGTTACTTTCAGTGCGACGTTGCTCTAAATATTGTTTTTCACTAATAAGTGCTGCTAATCTTCCATACTCTTGTTCAATCAGTAATGCTGAATTAATAGTATCAAGTAACAAAGACTCCATACGAAGAATCATATTTTTAATTAGAGCTTTACTTTCTATATCAAGTAAAAGACTTTCTAATGAATATATTTCTGCACGTTCCAAAGCAGATATTCTTTGTAGTTGTCCCTGAAAGAAACCTTTTAACTTTTCTTCTCTTGATAGATATTCACTAAGAGAATGATTTTTTGTAGAAAAAAAAGTGTTTAAGTATAATTGTTCTGCAGAAATTGCAGATAAACGTTCTGATAAATTTGTCGCAACTTCTCCATATTTTAAAATTACCTGGGTTATTGCATTCTTTATACTCTGCTGTTCACCACGTTTATTAATTTCAATATTTATTTGCTCTTTAATGTTTTCAACTTCTTTTTGGCTTGCTTCAAAGTTCAATTCTGCTCTCTTGATATTAATATTCTGAAGGGCAATCTCACCAGCTTTATTTCCAGCTGGATTGTCGTAACCAGGTTCACCAAATCCTACGCCAACTATTTCTCTTAAACGTTCATCATATTTTTCACGTAAAGAATTTAGCTGATAAGCTAGCTGATCCTGACGGTCACGATAATTCTCATAATCTTTCTTAGCTTTTTGCAAATCTTTTAATGCAACAGATAGTGGTCCACCACTTGTTTCATCTGTCAGGTAAGATGACAAAAAATCAAAAGAGTGGAATTTCTCTGAGACTTGAGTACTTGGCAAATTAGTCTGAATAAGGACTAAAATATCATCTCGGTATCCTAAAGGATTAGCCTCTCCATGAATAAAGGCTTGAAGGAAGGTGAGTTGATTTATTGCAATTTGCCAACCACTGATTTGATCATATAATTGTGAGGGAAATATATCCCAGTTAACGTTTGTTAAATCTGTAATATTAAAACAATTTAATAAAGTCTCTACTTCCAAGTATGATGCTTGAAGTACATTTCCTATCAAAGTACCAGCAATATGGCATTTATTGGGCCATAAGCAATTTTCAGAATAATGTTTAATAAGATAGAGTTTAGCTAGTCTAACTGCCGTTTGAACATATTCTTTCTCAATCTGGATTAATAAAATTAGATCTTTATAACCATTAATAATCAATTCTGTTTCATGATTATTTGATGATAAAAATGCCTGTTCACCTGGCAGTATGTATTCATCTTGAGCATTCTTTTGTAGTAGTGAATAAAGCGAACGAGAAGGAACCAGACTTGAAAAAATATAGTAACCAAATGGGATGTCATCAACTACATTTTCATCGATAGATTTAGTATCCACTCCCAAAGAGTCCTTTAAAAGATCAAAATAAACTTTCAATCCATTTTTAAATAAATTCATTGATTCCTCTAACAATTCAATTTCTTGATTTATTGCATGTTCATTTGTTACTAGAGGATTAATCCCAATTGAAATTTTTAATGAATCTATAACTTTTTCTTGAGCAACTCCTAACTCAGCTAATGCAATATCATAATGAACATCAAGTAAAGCTTCTCTATGGGCTATGTCCATTAAGTCATTCTTTAGATTCTGTGATAAATCTTTTATTCTTTTTTGCGCATTAATTCGCTCCTCAGATCCCCAATATTTGGATATATTCTCCAATTTTCCATAAATATATTCTCCTTTTCTTGAATATAAGTAATCCTTATATCTAAATGTAAAATCATAACATCTGCCATGAATATTGAATTCAAATTTTTTATTGTTCGGATCATTACTCTCTATGCTTACAGTAGCGCTATAACGTCCCGTTTTAACTGGGGCAAAGTTTAATGCTAGATCAACCCCTTCTCCTGGATCGATTAGCAGTTTATCATGATCAAATGTCGGAGTAATAACCCAAAATGTATCCTGAGGGTTTACTATAATAGAATTAATTTGTAAAATTTCACTCCCATTGTTGTTTACTCTGAAGGTAGCATTACCAATTTCACCGATGTTAACATCTTGAAAAGAAAAAATATCCCCGTTCAATAATTCATTATCATCGCCGAAATTCATAACAATATTCGGTTCAGCTACATTTGAAAAAGACCAAACATCGCTCAGTCCTGATCCTCCATAAATATCACAAACTCTAACTCTCCAATAATAAGATCCTGTTGTTAGTGCTTTATTTGAAGACAGCTCATAAAAATTGACATTAGAGTCAACAACTCCAGTATCAAATACTATATTTTGAAATTGAGGATTTTTAGATATCTCCAATTGGAATGATTTTTGAGGGTCGCTATCTTTGTCACTATAATTATACTTAAAAAGAGGTGTAGAATTTTCAATTCGCAAACCATCATTAGGCTCTGATAGGATTACGCTCGGATTTGTGTTATTGAATCTACCCATGATCGTACCACTATCACTACTAGGGTTTGCCAGCCAAACCTCAATTCGGGGATGAAGCATTGGATTAATTGTAAGGTTGAGAAAAACATTAGTAATACTACTCCCACTTTCTTGATGACTCCACTTTATTTGATAACTCCCTAATGATCGTTCCCCTCCAATTTTTTCCATAGATGCTCTGCCATTGGCACTACCATGAATATTTAATGGAGGACGAGAGATATTAAAATTTGCCTCTACTCTAGTATATGCTGAAATGCATTCTTTATAATGAGCGATACCACCTGCAAAAACTTTAAATTTATACTCCCATCCATAATTAATTGGAAATGAAAATGGACTATTATCAGTATCTCTATATCTATCAATTACTACAAGTTGTTCGCCAGTAAGAGTATCAGCCGTTACTTTGAAACGACATGCTCCACATGACCAATTTCCCTCATCCCCATCATAAATCGAATATTCCCCCTCGCATATACCATTATTAAAATCTGGCTTTATATTATAAATGTCTTCATCAGATCGATTTTTAGATGAATTTATTGCCCTCAATTCTTTTTTAATACTTTTATACTGAATAATGCCTGTGGCAGAAATTGTCCAATTAATATTGACACTCTCAGCTAAAATTGAATTTGATTTTAATATTAGTACAACAAAAGTTAAGAGAGATAACCATCTCGTATTCATTTTAATAAACATAATTAATACCCTTAGTATTTCTTCAGAAAAAATAGCAGTTTTTTTGTAATAATCTTTAATAATCGGTATGTATTAAATTGTTATTTGTATAATTACATTACTTATTTGACATTGGTACAAAGCTTTGTTGTATACCATCAAAATCAGCATTTTGTTTAAGAAGAATAAAAGTACCATTTATTGCTTTATCTCCAATTCTGCTCAAATGTTTAGAATTTGAATCTTGAAAGCCCCACTCTTCTTGCATTGTTCCCTCAATCCTCGAATCAAAATCAAAAAAGTGATTTGATTTTTCTGATGGCTCTGAAATTAATTTAATTTTGCGTATCAATTTAGCATTAAGCAAAGATGAATTCTCATTCATTTCAATTGGTCCTATTTCTGCGATAAATGTTTGATGCGCTTCCTTTATAGAAATAGGCCATAGCCCATCAGGCCCTTTGGGGAATACTCCATAGCCATAACTTATAAGAAAGGCTTGGATCTGTTCCTGATTTTTTAAGATATTTATTTCAAAAGGTAGTTGAAGGTCATTTCTTAATAAATGCCCTTTCCATTTAGAGTCGTTATCTTCTATAATAATAGTATGTGTATTTGGGTGTACTAAAGAGTAGTTGTATGGTTTTGATTCAGAATGTTTTATTGACAATAATAAAACTTTTGTTGATTCTAACTCTATGTCATCAATTAAAGTTATCGAAATTTTAATTCTAGGTCCATTCACTTCAACACTGCTTGAGATTTCTTCAAAATCAACACCAGGAATCGCTGAGCCTGACAATTCATAATATAATTTCCCACTAAATGATTTTGTAAATATTATTTCACAATCCACTATTCCTTGACCTTCATTAACAATGGATTTACTTTTAGCGAAAAAAACTTCTAATGGACTCATTTCTTTGATAACATCACCAACATTAACCTTTCCATCATTATTCACATCATACTTGATCACATCTTCTTGATTTTGTATACGTTCAAGAATGATATTTTTTATTGATTGCTCATTCACCTCATTAGCATAAATTTGAAAATAAGATATAATCATAAATAAAACAAAAAACAGAATATGCTTATAAGGCATTAATATTTTTTTTTTATTGCTTGCGTTTTTCATCAATGAACCTCCATTTGATCATACATATATCAAATCTACTATTAAATATCAAATCTATTAATTATATTATTATTAAAAAATATAAATGTGAGAACGCCATTCTAAAACGCATAATTATGTGCAATTATTAATCGCCTTTTTCTTGTTATTTGTTTTTAAGATTGATATATTGGAAAAATTATAAATTTATTAATTTTTCAAAAAAAGATAGAAAATTAAAAATATGAGTAACAAGCCCAATAAATCAACATATAGGGAAAAGAGAAGGCAAAAAAGTGTAGAAAAATATTTAAACGGCGAGGCAAGAAAACCTTATGTCTTAAGAGATGATCTTGCTCGAGGCCTGAATACAAATGATGATTTAGAGCCACATTCTTGCACTTGTCAAGCTACTTTGGGACAATTCGCAGATACATTTAAAAACATGGTTCATAATAGCCTGTCATCAACTCAGCAATCAAAAGCTATGAACAGAAAACAGCAAAATAAATGGCTTCTTGATAATGTATTTGATTCATATGGGAATTATAATTTTTGTATTTCCTGTATAATGAATATCTTGAATGTTAGCAGCAGAAGGCTTCACCGCTTACGTAAGATTAAACGTCAGGAGGCTAAAAATCCGACAATAAAAATAAGAAAAGATCAAGTTTTGCAGGAACAACTCAGTAATGTAATACCTCCTTTACATGAAACAAACATCCTATCCTGGTGGAAAAACCTCGAAAACAACAGCATAGTGGAATTACGTTCCACACCAAAATTTCACAAAGGAAAGAGCAACAATAGTAAAGAAGAACTTATCCCCCGATTTTTATTTTTTATTGATAATAACAGTCAGCCAAATGGACGTCGAATTGGAAGTCATGGGCCTCTCTGGTTTTTCAATTCAAAATTTAACCGAATAAATGCTCCTTCATCAAAAGAGACAGATAAATCGGAAAGTTCAGAACTCCTGACATAGCGTAAAATGAAATGAGAATTTTTGTCAATTTGTTCATTTATTACCATCATAGTAACAAATTGTGTGCCTTACATATTCACAACAACTGTTTGTTGTGAATATGCAAAA
>Ga0272440_1001166_pt1 | contig 21895 bp, 17 predicted proteins | sample SSMMMBAug17_FD_192440 | JGI IMG/M metagenome (GOLD analysis project Ga0272440, IMG submission 192440) | Marine sediment archaeal communities from Little Sippewissett salt marsh, Falmouth, MA, United States - SSM-MMB-Aug17 | ecosystem: Environmental > Aquatic > Marine > Wetlands > Sediment ...
TATTTTGTTGGACGATCAATAAAAATGAGGATGTTCTTTTCCGAGCATTCCTGTAGAGACGTAGCATGCTACGTCTCTACACGACCTTATTTTGTTGGACGATCAATAAAAATGAGGATGTTCTTTTCCGAGCATTCCTTACTTAAGATCAACAATTTTGATTAATCCACGAAATCGCATGATTCAATCGTTCAATCACCACTTTAATGCCCAAAACATTAACCATTTCCACCAGGCCCGGGCTCACTTTTTTACCAGTCAATGAGATACGAATCCCCTGGGCAATGGCCCCAAGTTTCAGTCCTGTTTGCTCGGAAATTTCTTTTAACATGGTTTCAAAGGTGGATTCATCTATCTGATCAATCCTGGATAATTTTTCTATCAGTAACTTGAAAGGCGTTACAGCTTGGGCTGTCAAGAATTTCTTGGCGGGTTTTTCATCATATTGAATCCTTTTGGTTTCAAAATAGAAATATGCACTATCAGCCATTTCCATGAGGGTTTTACTGCGTTTGTTCAAGGTTTCAATCACATTTTCGACATATGGTTGCATCATTGGATAATCACTGTATTTCTTCTGCAAGAAAGGTTTAAGATGCGGATAAATCAAAGCTCCAGAATTGCATCGCATATGTTCAGCATTGATTGCCAACAGTTTTTCTGGATTGAAAATCCCTGCCGATCGTCCCATATTCTCAAAAGAAAATTTTTCAATAAGTTCATTTCGGCTAAAGAACTCCTGATCACCATAAGACCAGCCCAGGCGGACCAGATAGTTGATAAAAGCATCGGGCAGGTATCCCTTATCCCGATACTCAAGCACAGACATGGCACCATGACGTTTGCTGAGTCTGGACTTATCTGAACCCAATACCATAGGTACATGGGCAAATTCAGGTAATGACTGATTAAATGCCTGATATAGCAATATTTGTCGTGGGGTATTGGTTAAATGGTCATCACCGCGAATAATGGTGTTGATTTGCATATCAATGTCATCCACCACAACGACAAAGTTGTAGGTAGGCATGCCATTTTGACGTTGAATAATAAAATCATCCATTTCATGATTTTGAAAGGCCACATTCCCCTTAACCCGATCATTGACAACTGTGGATCCAGTCTGAGGTGCCCGAAAACGTATAACTGCATCGTTGGATTTGCTTAGATTCTTATCCCGACAGCTGCCATCGTATTTGACAGGCTTACCCGCTGCCATTGCTGCTTTTCTTTTGGCCTCAAGAGTGTCTGGAGAGCATGTGCAATAATAGGCATGGCCGGTATCCAATAGTATCTGTACTTTTTCCTGATACAGGTCTAATCTATCGGACTGGTAAAAGGGACCTTCATCCCAATCAATTCCCATCCAGTTGAGGGATTCGATAATAGCATCGGCTGATTGGCGTGTGGAACGTTCTACGTCTGTGTCTTCAATTCGCAGGACGAATTTTCCGCCTGTATGACGTGCATATAACCAATTAAATAGCGCTGTTCTTGCGCCACCAAGGTGTAAATAGCCTGTTGGGCTTGGGGGGAAACGTGTTATTATGTTTGACATGGTTTGTCCTTTTTTACAATAGGGTTATGAAGCATTGAATAAATAAATATCAAATGTTTAAGATTGTATAATAAAAAAAGTCATTAATGTCAATTTTCAATGATTCCAAACAAAAAAATATCTTGCAATTATAATATTTTAAATTATAATAAACCATTTAAAAACTTAGCTTATCTGAAACAAGGAGGTCAATCTACCAATGGAAATCCCAAAAAATAAATGCCCTCTATCAAAAATTCCCACCCACATTGCGGGCATGGATGAAATCCTGGAGGGCGGTATCCCCAAAAACCGCACGACAATTATCAGCGGTGGCCCTGGATGCGGCAAAAGTATTTTTGGCCTGGAATTTCTATATCTTGGTGCAAAAGCCGGTCAACCTGGCATATTTGTCACTTTTGAGGAACGTGCAGAGGCAGTCAAACAAAACGCCCTGACCATGGGATGGAATATTGATACACTTGAAGAGCAAAACCTGCTTTTTATCATGGAAGCCAATCTTGATCCCAAAACGCTCATTTCTGGAGATTTTACCTTACAGGGTCTGTTCAGCATTATTGAAGGCAAAGCCAGGATGATGAATTGTAACCGGATTGTCGTTGATGCTGTCGATATTTTATTGCGAATGTACAATGACTATAACCGGGAACGTACAGAATACTATGCCCTGCATGACTGGTTATCCAAAAGGAAAATGACAACCATTATGACTGTTAAAAGCGCTCAAGATCATGGGCAGGCCGAGCGTTATGAATTTCTGGATTTTATGGCCGACTGTGTGATTCATTTGGATCAGCGGGTAAAAGATCAAATCTCAACGCGTAGAATTCGTATCACTAAATACCGGGGATCCAGTTTTGGACGCAATGAATATCCTTATGTCATTACAGAATCGGGCTTGAGTATTATTCCCATTTCTACCACCGGACTCAGGCATAAGCCACTGGGTGACGTCGTCTCCAGTGGTAATAAACGCCTGGACAGTATTCTGGGTGGCGGATATCGGCGATCATCTTGTGTATTGATTGCTGGTATTACAGGGGCTGGAAAAACCACTCTGGCGTCAACTTTTATTCAAAGTGCCAGTCAACGCGATGAGAAAGTGCTGTTTATTGGTTTTGAAGAGTCTGAAGAAGCCATTGTTACCAATATGCTCAGCCCGGGGATTGATCTTCGTCCAGCCATTGAAAGGGATAAACTACGCTATCTTACTGCATTGCCCGAAGCCATGGGGAGTGAGGAACATCTTATGAGGGCAATCAATAATATTAAATCTTTTCAGCCCGATCATATTGTATTGGATGCTATCTCAGCCTGTGATCGAATGGGGTCCAGGCAAACAGCCTTTGAATTTTTGATTCGTCTCTTAAATTTTTGCAAAGAAAATGATGTGACCTGTTTTCTGCTGAATCAAACCACGCAATCTATGGATATCCATCAGATCAGCGGTATGGAAATTTCCTCCATGGTGGATACCGCTTTATTCTTGGGAATGGTTGAAGTGGGTGGAGAAATCAATCGGATGTTATTGGTGTTGAAATCGAGAGGTCTGTCGCATTCCAATCAATATCGTGAATACATGATTACGAACAAAGGTATTGAACTGATGGATATTTATGTGGGAGAAGGTGGCGTATTAACAGGAGCTGCCAGGCAGGAACAGGAAGCTAAAGAAGCTGCCAATCAGCGTATGCGGGAACATCAAATCTTGAAAAAGAAACATGAACTCTCTCACAAAGAAGCCGCCAAACAGGCCAAGCTTGCCGCATTACAGGCTGAAATCGATATGAACAAGGCAGAATTGGAAGCATTGATGGAGGAAGAAAATATCTGGCATCATGGACGAGAAATCAGAGGTCATTTACGCGGTAAATCAAAGGATAATAATATTTCAATAAGTGATGATGGAAGGTTTTAGGAGGTAACAATGAGTCAGCCAAATGAGTCAAATTATATGCTCAAATTATTCATTGCCGGCAATGAACCCAATTCTGTTCAGGCAATTCAAAATATTCAAAGCATTTTGGATTCAAGGATCAAAGATCGATACAAGCTTGAAATAATAGATATTTTAAGTGATTTTCAGGCTGCAATGGATAATGGTGTTCTTGTGACACCCATGTTGATAATTGTCGAGCCAACCCCTGAAACGACAATAGTTGGAACAATGAGCGATACCGAAAAAATCAAAGCTGCCTTAAGGCTCTCATAGCTCATAAGTATTCACTTCCGAGATGATTCTGATTTTACAGGCAGACAAATGATTGGGGCATCATTGAATACTGATAGTTAGTTAGTTAGTTAGTTATTAAATATAATTATCCGGCTCTTGGAACTCGGAATCCGAATTCCGGAATAATTAATGGGAGATTTTCCTATGAACAAAATCTGCGATCAATCAAAGACTTACAATGATTCCAGGTGTGTTTCAATTCCAAAGGTTCCGACTTATATCAGAGGGCTGGATCAAATTCTTACTGGTGGTATTCCAAAAGGTCGAACAACTATTGTTAATGGCGGCCCGGGTTGTGGCAAAAGTATATTCAGCCTGGAGTGTCTGTATCGCAATGCAATCAAAGGGCAGCCTGGGATATTTGTTTCATTTGAAGAGCAGCCTGCAGGTATTCGCCAGAATGCCATGACAATGGGGTGGGATTTGGGAGCGCTTGAGGCAGAGAATATGCTTTTTTTGCTGGATGCCTGCCCTAAACCCGACATGATAATTGCCGGACAGTTTAATGTCAATGGTCTGCTTCGTATGGTTGAAGGTAAAGCGAGTCAGATGGGAGCCAACCTCATTGTTCTGGATGCAGTGGATATTCTGCTTCGCCTGTATGATGATCAATTTTTAGAGCAAAATGATATTTATACCATTCATAATTATTTTTCCAGCAAGGCTTATACAACAATCATGACAATCAAGAATTACAAAAATTTGCAGATGTCCAATCTATATACTTTTGTCGATTTTATGGCAGACTGTGTCATTCAATTGGATCAGCGATTGATGGAGCAAATATCCACCCGACAATTGCGTGTCTCAAAGTACAGGGGGTCTGGCTTTGCCAGAAATGAATACCCATTTACTATTTATGATGATGGCTGTGCAATCATTCCCATTTCTACTCAGGGGCTGCATCATAAGGCATTGGGCGATATCATCACCAGCGGTAATATCCACCTGGATCAAATGTTGGGTGGTGGATTTCGGAGAGTTTCGACAATTCTCATATCAGGTCTGACAGGGACTGGAAAAACAACCCTGGCCGGTACATTTATCCAGGCCATTTGTAAACAAAATGAACGTGTTTTATTTATTGGCTTTGAAGAGTCTGAAGGCGCGATTGTTAACAATTTGATGAGCCCTGGCATTGACCTTCAGTCCGCATTAGACAACAATCAGCTTCGATTTATTACCAGCCTGCCTGAAGCAATGGGTGTTGAAGAGCATTTATTTCGCGCGATTCAATCTGTAGATGACTTTCAGCCCAGACATGTTATTGTTGATGCAGTTTCTGCCTGTAAACGAATGGGTACAGAACGTTCTGCATTTGATTTTGTCATCCGGTTAATCAATATTTGTAAAGAACAGGAAATAACGACAATCCTCCTCAATCAAAGCCTGGATGGTAATCAGCTTTATCAAATCAGCGGCATGGAGATATCATCCTTAATTGATACAGCGATTGTTTTGAATTTCCAGGAATCTCATGGTGAAGTCAATCGCACCATGCTTGTCTTGAAATCTCGGGGGCTTTCCCATTCCAATCAGTACCGGGAGTTTATGATTACCAATTCAGGCATACAGTTCGCCGACCTCTATCTGGGTGAAGGCGGTGTATTGACTGGCTCGGCCCGATTGGAAAAAATATCAAAAGATGAACAAAATCAGCGCATACGCAAATATCAAATTGAGCGGATGCGAAAAGAGATTGCCAACAAAGAAGCATCACTTTTTGCATCTCGGACGAAAGAGCAATCTGCTATTGATTTTGCCAGGGCTGAGTTGAATAGTCTTTTGTTTGAAGCTGATGCTAAACAGAAAAATGACAAGGAACGTCATCAATGGCGAGATAGGAAAAATAATATCTAACACGCGTGCATCCAACAAATGGGGGAACTTTAATTTGGGTTACCAGCTTTATTCTCAATCACAGCCACTTCCGGATTAATCCTCCAGGTGAACAAAGGTGAAAACAAATAAATGAGATGAACTCCCAAATTAAAATGACCAAAGAAAGGTGTAAAAACAGAAATGCCATTTAAAAGAAACATGATTCGGGTAAACAATGGATGACGTCCACCAAACCGACCCATATGAATGTAATGAATGGGATAGGCATTCATCAACAAGGCCACAGTTAAAGTCAGTCCAAAACAGAAATAGCCCCAAAACAATGCAATATCTCCATATCCCAAATCCTGAGAATGTTGAAACATAATCAATGGGGCAGTCAGCAACAGCGCTGCTGCTGGCGTTGGCAGGCCTTTGAAAAATCCAGGAATGGGATAACGATCCAAGGTAAAGTATATCAGCCGAATAATGCCCAAAATTGCGTAAACAATTGCCAGCCAGCCATAGGGTAAGCCTTTTATTGATTCAATATTACACGAATCAAATAAAATATAGAAAATAAGTGCTGGCGCTATGCAGAAACTGACAGCATCGGCAATATCATCCAAAATTCCGCCCAATGTGGGAGTTCTGCCATTATCAACTGGCGGTTCTGTAACGCCTAATTTTCGCGCAATTGCGCCATCAAGGCGGTCAAAAATAGCGGCACCAATTAAGATCATATACGCTTCTCTAATTCGGCCACCATAAGCAAAGAATATGGATAATATTCCCATCATGGCATTCATCATGGTCAATGCATTGGGAAAAACTGATAAAATTCGCCATCGTAAGTAATCATCATCCATGCAAATGTCATCCAGACAATCGTTGCCATAACGACGACAATAGGCTGCAATTGAACCCAGATTGATTACAAAAAAAGTAATTTCCATAAAATACAGCAATCGCAAGGGAATATTGCTTAACCATGAAATCCAGAAATAGATCGGCGAAGGGGGGCCTTGAAGGGTATAAAAAGCATGGGCATATAGCACTGTTGCAACAGGTGCAGCAAATAAAGTGCGAAGGCGTGTTATATCGGATAATTCTTCTTCAGCCCCTTTTTTCATGGCAAAGCTTTTCATAAAGTGGGCAAAGTTTTCTCGCAATAGCACAGTCACACAAAGAATCAATACAAATACCACATGGATTAATTCCGCACGACTGTTGGTATGAGAAACGAAATGAAACCGCCACATCATCCCCACTGAAATCACTGGAAAAATGATTGCAAACACAATTTTATTCATCATTCGTTCGGCAATGTGAGTCAGTTTATAGTGCGGGGCGAATCGAGCGGCAAACCAGCCATCAACAAGGTCAATGATCACTGATAGAAACAATGACGTTACACCCATAATATAAAAAATCGGGTTCATGGTCAATATTGTTGCAATTGCCAGTACCATTCCTGAAAAGGCCAGTGGTGGACGTCCAAAGATCAATATGGTTGTGATTGTTCTGGGAATGTTTTGTTGCATGAATCATCCTTGGAAAATTATGTAAATAATTCTTTACGTATCTTCTAAAACTTGAGCATCAAGGAATGCTAAAACAAAAAGGCGTACCAGACTATTCTGATACGCCCTCAATAAAATGTTTCTAGGATAAAATCAAGTAATTAGTTGGTAAACATATCTTTTCTTGGTTGCTCAACTTTTTTCTTAGCCAATTCGGATGAAACAACCTGCACTGAATATTCCTCAAGGTCAGATGGTAAATCGAAAAAGATTGCCATAAAAGGAATTTTTGCATTCGGTTCTATATATAAATTGGCGTTGTTTATCCCGGCTTCCTGGGACAACAGCTTCACAATGGCATCCTGCTCCATGTTTTTTATATCTTGATCAGATAGAAAATTTCCTGCATAGATTTCTTGATATTTGGCTACTAAAAATTTAGGCTCATCAACTTGCGATTCCTTTTTGGTTTCTGCCCCTTCTTCTCCCCCGGAGGCCTGTTCATTTTTGGCTCTAGAATAGAGTTTTATGGCAACTTTTATTTTTGCACGAGGATTTCGATATTGATTCAATACCTGGCCTTTAACGATAAAAACACGACCTTTTGCAGTGTTGTAAGCAAATTCACCTGCAATATCGGAAAAATCCATATACAGATTTCCCAGATCCGGAACATCTGGTACAATGGTATCTTCACTCATTGGTTCACCGCCCAAGAAAAAATATGCAGCGCCACCGCCCCCCCCTAAGAGAGCAACCAATAGAACTAAAATGATTGGCAGCTTTGACCCTTTTTTGGTCTCCTCTTCGGATTCCCCCTCGGCTTCGTCACTATCCATTGAGAATTCGGAGTCTTCTTTGTCTTCACCTGCTTCTTCAGAGCTTTCCTCAGATGCCTCTGTTTCATCATCAGTTGTTTCCGCGTCATCTTCAGCTTCTAGTGAGAGTTCGGCCCCTTCATCTTCCGATTCTTCTTCATCCTCGCTATCTATCTCTTCAAGATCCAAATCTTCTTCTAAATCCAATTCAAGCACTTCATCTTCAGCTTCTTCAGTCTCTTCAGCTTCAGTATCATCAGCTTCATCAACAACAAGTTCTTCTTCGGTCTTATCAGCGGTCTCAGATCCTGCCAAGTCGGCTTCAAGCTCAGCTTCATCTTCGGCATCGTCGAGAGTCAATGCCGCTTCATCATCTTCCGATGTTTCTTCAGTTTCTTTTTCTTCAGTCTCCTCTTTTTCATCAAGACTTACGTCCAGGTCAAAATCAAAGTCATCTTCAAAATCAGGTGCCTTTTCGTCATCATCATCCTCAACCAGTTCAAGGTCATCATCCAGAATATCAATGTCTTGTGAGTCATCTGTTGTATCTTTCTGATCAATATCTTCGAGGTCAAGCGTATCATCACTTTCTGTTGAATCATCATCAATAGATAATTCATCTATATCCGACAATTCTTCTTCTAAAAGATCTGGTGTTTCTTCCTCGGATGTATCTTGATCAGGAGCCTTTTCCTCAGAAGGTTCTATTTCAGATGATTCTTCTATTTCCAAGTCATCACCTGAAACTTCGAGTTCTTCCTCGTCACTTTCTGAAGTTTCTTCCTTAGAATCGTCAATTTCCAGGTCTTCATCAGCAATTTCGAGATCTTCATCAGGAATATCTGTTGATTCTGCAAGTGTTTCTTCTGTTTGATCTTCAGTGTCCAGATCATCATCAGACAGCTCAATATCATCATCTGATATGTCAAGGTCATCGTCTGTTATGTCCAGGTCATCATCAGAGATATCCAGGTCGTCATCTGATATTTCCAAATCTTCATCAGTTACGTCTTTCTCGTCGTCTGTGGTGGGTAAATCGTCGTCAGAAATATCCAGTTCATCATCAGATACATCCAGTTCATCCTCAGAAATTTCCAGTTCATCATCAACAATCTCAGAAGCTTCATCATCTGGTTGTGGTTGTGTGTCCTCATCTAAAGATTCATCCTCAGAAATATCCAGATCATCATCAGAAACATCCAGGTCTTCATCTGGAATTTCAAGTTCATCTTCTGAATCTTCATCTGAAAGTTCCAGGTCTTCGTCTGTAATGGTGAGATCGTCATCTGAAATATCCAGGTCTTCATCAGGAGTAGCTTCAGACGTTGGGTCATCAGATTCTTCATCAGAAAAATCGGTTACATCTATATCTTCATCAGAGTCACCAGAATCTAAATCATCAATGTCTGTCGTTTCATCATCAGTGATATCTGTAATATCTTCATCATCAGCTTCTTGTTCAGTCGCTTCATCCTCATCCTCAGGTCCATCTTCTGAAATATCCTGATCGTCTTCAGGTTCTTCTGAAATATCCTGATCGTCTTCAGGTTCCGAATCAAGACCATCTTCTGAAATATCCTGATCGTCTTCAGGTTCTTCTGAAATATCCTGATCGTCTTCAGGTTCCGAATCAAGACCATCTTCTGAAATATCCTGATCGTCTTCAGGTTCCTGATTAAGGTCGTCTTTTGGAAGCTCCTGATCATTTTCGGGTTCCTGATCAAGATCCTTTGAAGCCTTCGGTTCTTGGTCAAGGTCATCCAGGTCATCTTCCTGTGCAGTTGTATCTTCAGAAAAGTCTTGATCTGGAGAATCATCGGTTTTTTTAGTTGGTTCTTTGTCGGGTTGCTTTTCAGAATCCTGTGCTAAGTCATCTTGTGGTTCTGATTTTTTAGCGTCTGGTAGCTGGATATCAGATGGCATTGCTCGAAAGACATGACTGCAATTGGTGCATTTGAGCTTTTTTCCTTTTTCCCCCAGTTGATCCGGTGAGAGCGCATAGGACGATTCGCAATTTGGGCAGGCAATAGTTCCTTCATTGGGTGGGGTGCCCGAATCTTGAGCGGGTGTATCATTTTCCTTAGCAGGAAATACTTTAAACACATGTTTACAATTGGAACATCTAACCTTACTTCCCGATTTTTTGATGCTCGAATTATCCAGTTCAAATTGCGATTGGCAATTGGGACATGTTACGTTCATGATATTACCTTTCCTGGAGATCAGTCTTTTATTTTATGTATGCTTGACATACTAATTTGATTATTTGTTATATTAAATTTATTAATCTGGTTGACAGGAATATTTTGAATAAGAATAATATACCTTAATCTTTAACATAAATCAAGCAAGAATAATAAATTATAGGCACTCTTCATATTTGTTGAAAATTAGTGAAAACTTGTTCTAGAATTATGTGAACTGGAATATTAAGGATGCCAAATTATACTTAGGAATTCTCTGAAAATAACTTCCCCATTATTGATATTGTTCGTTTTGAGTTCCCAATCTGAAGGGCGGCACTGGGAGCCTGTTTGTCTATTTAAAAATGGGACCTTATTTTCAGAGCTTTCCTTAGCAAGAAATATACCACGTAACAGATTGGTATTTCAAAATCAATTATACATTGCTTGCAGGAAAATTCAAGTTAAAAATTTAGGATAACAAAAACCGAAATCAAGTCTTGTCTAAGGCTGTTACATACCAGTATCAGCAAGTTTTTTCAGCAGTTTTATCTGCTGTTTTGTTAGATCTTTGTTTACTTCAACATGAATTCGCACAAAAATATCGCCGCGTTTATTAGAATTCATTATAGGGAGGCCATGACCGGACAGACGCATTTTTGTTTGGTGTCTGGTTCCTGGTGCAACTTTAACACTGAGAGTATTGCCATCAAGGGTTTTTACATTGACAGTAGTCCCTAAAAGGGCTTCAGTTGTTTTGATTGTCTGGTCAATATACAAATCTGTGCCTTCACAACCATATATGGGATGGGATATTAATTTAGATTGAATATACAAATCTCCCGGTGGCCCACCATTGACACCTGGATTTCCTTTACCAGCGATTCTTAATTTTTTACCGGCAACCATGCCTTTGGGGATTTTAACTGTCAATCGTTCTGTTTTGCCATCGTGAGTGTATGATATTGTCTTATTGTTATCCTGAAGCATTTCCTCTAAAGATAATGGCAATTCATAAATCAGATCACCGCCCTTTTTGGGAGGGCGTTGTTGTCTGAAATGGCTATGCACATGTGGGTCGAATTGATCGCCAAAATTAAATGAGAAATTGCTACCTTTTCTGCCCTTTCCACCAAAAAAGTTGGTACCAAATTTAAAATCCTTTAAGACATCTCCAAAATCAAATCCCTTGAAAATGTCTTCCTGTGTATATCTTTGTTTAAAATCGGTAGAGCCATATGTATCGTATAATTGACGTTTTTCTTTGTCACTAAGAACAGCATAGGCTTCACTGATTCTTTTGAACTTATCTTCTGCTGTTTTATCCCCTTTGGTATGATCTGGATGATATTTCATGGCCAGTTTGCGATATGCCTTTTTTATGTCACTATCGCTGGCATTTTTGTTCACTCCCAGTTCTTTATAGTAATCTTCTGCCATAGTTCTTGCCTTTCTCTCATTTAGGAATACTCGAAAAATATCATCCCCAATTGTTCATATTGTTCGTTTTGAGGCTTTTGCACTATAGAAAAATGCTGTGTCTCGACACAACCCTATTACTGAATAGCATATAAAAATGAGTATTTTTTTCGAGCATTCCTTAATTTTTATTTATACAATCATCGTCTTTGTAATTTTTAAGAATAAGGTTGAATAGTGCATGTGTCAAGATGTGCATTCTAGCCAATGAATCGCTTGACTTGATCAATGATTTCATTGGGCACAACTGCATGACCATTAATGTCAGCCGGACATTTTCCTTTGCCCACCCAGATGGTCTTCATTCCAAAGGATAATGCAGATCTTAAATTATCCAGAGAATCATCAATCATAACACATTGGTCCCCTGACAATTGAAATTGATGCAAGACAATTTCGTAGGCTTTAGGGTGCGGTTTTGGAAAAAAGTCCATATCCCGAATATCAAAAAGATTATTTCCAAAACATTTTTGCATACCCAAAACAGATAACACCTTACCAGCATAATACCGACAACTGTTTGTGAACAATATTTTTTTAACTGGAATCTGCATGAGCTTCTGAGCCAATTCTGGATTGGGGTGAATATTTTTTTTTATATTAACATTATGCACATAATGCAAGAAATCTTCAGCACTAATGTCATGATGGCGTATCAGGCCAATCAAGGTCAAACCATATTCTTTCCAATAGGCATCTCTTTTGATTATTGCCTCAGTGCGAGTCATTCCCAGAACAGCTTGCATATAGTCTGTAATTCTGATTCCCATTGTTAAATATAGTGCACTTTCCATTGGATAGAGCGTACAATCCAGGTCAATCAATAAGGCTTTCATGGTTTTCATTCCTGACTGATAGGATGATGTTCAATAGGGGCCTGACGAGGCATATTCTGTTCTAACCAGATCATGATTTTGTCGATTTCAGAGTGGATTTCTCGAAATACTTTGCCACGATGACTGACTGCATTTTTTTCTTCAGCAGAAAGTTCGGCAAATGTTTTGTTTTTAGGGGGATAGAAAAATATCGGATCATATCCAAATCCAGATTTGCCTGCGGGGTTTTCCGAGATAGCGCCATCACATTGGGCTTCATAGGTCAGTGCTGGACCGGTTGGGATGGCGATGGATACAACACATATAAACGATGCCTTACGATTGGAGACATCCTTCATTTGTGCCATCAGTTTTATGCAGTTTTCTTCATCAGTAGCGTTTTCTCCGGCATACCTTGCAGAATAGACACCAGGAGCGCCATCAAGGGCATGAACCACAAGACCTGAATCATCAGCAAGGGCGGGTAAGCCAAGAACTCTGGCTGTAAAACTTGCTTTTTTATAAGCATTGTCATCAAATGTTGCGCCATCTTCCACAATGGGTGGAATCGGACCAAAATCATTAAGATCTTTAATCAACAAAGGACTATCTTTGAGTAATGTTTTGATTTCCTGGCTTTTACCTTTATTGTGTGTGGCCAGGACCAATGGGGTTTGTTTCATTGTTGTCTCTCCATATTAAGAAATTAAGGTTAAATAATATACGAACTTTCTGTTGTCAAGATAAGTAAGTGAACGTAATTTTTCAGGTACAAAAAAGTTCGTCCAGCTGACAATGCTCAACCGCCCGGGGTTAATACCGGCTTTAGCTTACGCTGTTCTTTCGTTTGACTGATGTCCGCTTACTCACTGGAGCGTGGAAACGAGAATTTCGAAAATGGGGAACATATTTTTCAAGCCTTTTTTAATTATGGCTTGTGATTAAGAATGATAATATGCTATACATAAAACATGTATAATTATGTATAATAAATCATTAAAGGAATTGGACACTGGTCAGTTTTTAGTGGTCAGTGACCACTAAAAACTGATCACTGGAACAATGGAAAAACGATTGATGAAAAAAATAGAAATAAACAAAGGTTTTAATTTATCATTGACCGGGATGCCAGAAACATCCCTGAAACAAATGCAATCACAAAAAACAATGGCAGTTTCTGCCCTGGATATTCCATTTATCCGCCCGAAGATTCTGGTGAAAGAAAATGAATCAGTCAAAACAGGCAGCCCCATTTTTTGTGATAAACGAGATCAATCGATTCAATACTTATCGCCTGCAACAGGTAAAATTAAAGAAATACAGTTTGGGCCACGTCGTCGGTTGATTGCTGTTGTGATCGAATGTGAAGATCAGGATACATTTATATCCTTTGAAAAGCTGACACATTCAGATTTAAAAAAAATCCCCACAGACATATTGGTTTCTCATCTAAAAGCAGGCGGTCTCTGGCAATGTTTCAGACAATTTCCATACAAAGATACTGCCAACCCAGATCAATCCCCCCCAATGATCATTGTGTCACTCTATGGCAATGATTTATTTTCTCCAGTACCTCAAGTATTACTCAATAATCAGCATGAACTTTTTGAATATGGTCTGGATATGTTAAAACTTTTCACCCAACATGTTGTTGTGGCAGCTTGTGAAGGTCAATTAGAGCCCCTTGGGTCTGTGCAAAAGCATGTCACCCATATCGTTCCAGATACTTTTCCATCCTGGGATCCGGGGGTGGTATTGTATCATATTAAGAGATCGGCTGATGACAATCGTTCATGGTGCATATCTGTTGACCACTTAATCATGATGGCAAAATTGTTGACAACAGGTCAATATCCCACAGAAAAGGTTCTGACAATATCAAAGCCAGGAGAATCCATCCCCCATCTATTGGTGCGCCAAGGATTTCCATTAAAGGAGCTGGTTGGAAATATTGAGTCTGATCATATAATTACCACCGGTCAGTTTAATGGAAGAATGGCCTCCATAGAAGATTATGTTGGCTTTTTTGAAAATACTTACAATATTATTCCAGCTGTTGATTCAGAGCAGATGTTTGGATTTGTAGATCCTGGATTCAATAAACCCACAGTGTCCAAAACATTCTTATCTTGTTTAAAAGATACTGCCTTGTCGGTTGATGCTACTTTGCATGGTGAAGAAAGAGCTTGTATTAATTGCGGTTATTGCGAAAATATTTGCCCCAACGACTTGATGCCCCAGTTTATTATGAAAGCCCTTGAAACAGATGAAATCGAAGATGCTTTACAAATGGGCCTTTTGGATTGTTGCCAGTGCGGGCTTTGCTCATACACCTGCCCATCAAAGATTGAACTGGCACAAATTTTATCCAATGGAAAAAACAATTATTACACAACAATCAACAATTCTTAAATGGATTGTCAGGTTGACTATAACATTGCAATTTTGATACATAATTGCATTTTTTTGAGAAGGAAGCGCATAAACCATGAATCCTTTAAAACAATTATTTGAAAAACTGGAACCTCATTTTATGGGATCAGGAAAATACAAGGCCCTGGAACCATTATTTGATGCCACAAAAACCCTTTTCTTTTTTCCATCACCCAAAACAAAAGCCAGTCCATTCATCCGAGACAACCTGGATTTGAAACGATACATGAGCTTTGTCATTTTGGCCCTTTTTCCAGCACTCTTATTTGGTATGTATAATACTGGTTTTCAGTCCGGGCTTGCACAGGGCCATCAGTTTGGTATAATTCAATCTTTTATTGTGGGTGCATATTATGTTTTACCCATCATTATCGTATCTTATGGGGTTGGATTTCTTTGGGAAATTATTTTTGCAGTAATTCGTAAGCATAAAATCAGCGAAGGTTTTTTGGTTTCTGGGCTATTATTTCCCTTGATATTGCCACCGACCATTCCCCTATGGCAGGTGGCAATAGGCATATCCTTCGGAGTTGTCATTGGAAAAGAAATATTTGGGGGAACTGGGCGCAATATACTCAACCCGGCTCTAACAGCACGTGCGTTTGTGTTTTTTTCATATCCCATATCCATGTCCGGGGATGTTTGGGTAGCTGCCAAAGGAACTATTGATAGCTTTTCTGGTGCCACAGCACTTTCCATTACAGGATCCGGCACAAATATCATTAGTGCACTTTCAACCAATGGATTTGATTTGCCCCATTTGTTTTTTGGTCTGATACCTGGAAGTATTGGCGAAACATCTGCATTTTGTTGTCTATTGGGAGCTATCTTTCTTATGGTTACTGGGATTGCCAACTATCGAATTATCATGGGGGGGATCGCCGGCTTGATAATCACATCAACCTTATTTTTCTTTGTTTCAGATAGCTATGACACCTGGGCCCATGCAGGACCATTTTATCACCTGTGTGCAGGTGGCTTTTTATTTGGCATCTCATTTATGGCAACAGATCCAGTGTCTTCACCAGGGACCAATCCTGCCCGATGGATATTTGGGTTGTGCATTGGTTTTTTTACGATCATTTTAAGAGTAGTCAATCCGGCCTTTGTTGAAGGTGTGATGCTGGCCATTTTATTTATGAATGTATTTGCGCCGCTATTGGATCATATGGTGATTCAATATAAAACATCAAAAAGGATACCCAATGTCTGATCAAAAATTTGATAAAAATAGCAAAAAAAATGTCATTCAGTTTGCTTTAATGCTGTCCATTATTTGTAGTCTTTTAATAACAGGGGCAGCAAGCGGCTTGAAAAATTTGCAGCAAGAAAATGTGAAACTGGATAAAATAGCAAACATTTTAAAAGCTGCCAATCTGATTACAGGCAATGACAAACCGCCAAAAGAAGTCATTCAACGTCTGTATCGGGATCATATTCGAGAGGTAATTGTGGATAAAAGCGGACAACCCACTGAAACCATAACAGATGATGCCTTGCATTTATATTATTATCATAATGAAAATGTCATAGATGGCTATATCATTCCAATTAATACCAAAGGTTTGTGGGGAAAAATTCAGGGGTATCTCGCATTCCAAAATGATGGTCAGACAGTGTCAGGATTTTCTGTATTCAGCCATGCAGAAACGCCCGGGCTGGGTGGAGAAATAGAAAACGCATGGTTTAGAAAGAATTTTCAAGGCAAAAAAATTCTCAACGCACAAAACCAATTTGTATCTGTTGGAATTGCCAAAGGAAAGGTGAAACATTTACCCAAAAATCTTCAGGATCATTATGTTGATGGAATCAGTGGGGCAACGCTGACTGGACAATATCTTTCTGAGGGAATAAAGTCCACTCTTACAAAGTATGAACCTGTTTCAGTATTGTTTCGGCAGAAAAGTTTGAAAACGATTCAATGATAGGGATTTGGGGCCAGACCTTGATTGTTGATTTGATGATAAACGAAAACATTACATAGACAACAATCTGAATTTTTTTAATAATTATATTAACAAAGGGTAAATATATGATAAATAATACCGCACGATATAAAGAAATACTGATAAAAGGTATCTGGCACGAAAATCCAGTGGCCTATCAGGTGCTGGGTATTTGCTCTGCTCTTGCGGTGACTGTAAAAATGTCTACTGCAATTGTAATGAGCCTGGCCTTGACATTGGTGACTGCATTTTCCAGTATGATTATTTCCAGCATGCGTCACAAAATACCATCCAATATTCGTATTATTGCAGAATTGGCAGTGATTGCCTCAATGGTTATTGTGACCGATGAAATTTTACAGGCATTTTTTTATGATATTTCAAAACAGCTATCCATTTTTGTGGGCCTGATCATTACCAATTGTATTGTTTTGGGACGCGCAGAAGCCTTTGCCCTTGCCAATGATCCATTGGATTCATTTGTTGATGGTATCGCCAATGGCCTGGGCTACAGTCTGATTCTTCTGGCAGTGGCTTTTATTCGAGAATTGCTTGGTGCTGGAGAATTTTTGGGATACAGTGTCATTCCGACCTTTTTTTATGATGGTGGATATCAGAACATGGGCCTGATGCTTCTTGCGCCAGGGGCTTTTATTATTATCGGGCTTTTGGTCTGGCTTAAAAATAGTTTATCCGAACCAAATCAATAAGGAGTATTCATGGGCGATTTATTCAGTCTGTTTATCAACTCTGTGTTTATTGGAAATATCCTATTGGCATATTTCCTGGGTATGTGTTCATTTATTGCAGTATCCAAAAATATTAATACTGCTTTGGGACTGGGATTTGCAGTCATTTTTGTTCTTACGATCACCAGTCCTTTGAACTGGCTTATTTATCATGGGCTTCTGGCACCCGGTGCCCTTTCGTGGGCAGGCTTGCCTGATCTGGATTTAAGCTTTTTGAAATACATAACTTTCATAGCAGTCATTGCCGCTCTGGTTCAGGCAGTGGAAATGATTATTGATAAGTATTCTCCCCTCCTTTATGCCAGCCTGGGAGTGTTTTTACCGCTCATTGCTGTAAATTGCGCCATCTTAGGGACATCCCTTTTCATGGTTGAACGACATTATTCATTTATTGAAACGATTGTTTTTGGTGCAGGATCAGGCACAGGATGGTTGATAGCGATAGTTTCAATGGCTGCTATCCGAAAAAAACTCGCTTATGCCGATGTTCCAAAAGGGCTGGATGGTTTTGGGATTACTATGATCGTTGCAGGCTTGATGGCCATGACATTTATGATGTTTTCAGGGATAACTTTGTAAAAAAAGAGGAGATGATCAATTGATTTACTTTATTAGTATGCTGGTTTTTTCCAGCGTTATCTGTGTTCTTGTCACTGTATTGCTTTTGGTGGAATCTCGCGTATCTGCCAGGGGTGAGCATATCATCACCATTAATGAAAAAACAGACCAACCGCTGAAAGTGTCAGGTACACCATCCCTGCTGTCAGCACTTTCCTCTCAGAACATTTTTTTACCATCGGCATGTGGTGGATCGGGTTCTTGTGGGATGTGTAAATGTGTTGTTTCTAAAGGAGGCGGAAGTATCCTTCCCACAGAAATTGCACATCTATCCCGACAAGACAAACATCAACATAAACGACTTTCATGTCAGTTAAAGGTAAAAGAAGACATGTCCATACAAATTCCAGAGTCTATCTTTGGAATTAAAAAAGTCAATGCAACAGTGGTTTCAAACAGTAATGTTGCGACCTTTATCAAAGAGCTCGTTTTAGAACCTGAAACACCCATTGACTTTAAAGCCGGCGCCTATATGCAAATTGATGTGCCTGAGTATGATCTGACATTTAAAGATTTCCATGTTGAAAGCAAATATATCAGTGAATGGAAAAAGTTCAAACTGTTTGATCTTGTTGCTAAAGGGATTAAGCCAGGCTTTAGAGCTTATTCTTTAGCCAATCCACCCCATGAAAAAAATATGCTCAAGTTCAATATTCGAATTGCTACGCCACCGCCAGGTACTGAAGGCATTCCACCAGGATTTGGCTCATCATATGTTTTTGGCTTAAAAACTGGTGACACAGTATCAGTCAGCGGGCCCTATGGCGACTTTATGGCAAAAGATACTGATAATGAAATGTGCTTTGTTGGCGGTGGAGCCGGTATGGCACCTTTACGAAGTCATATTCTTCACCAACTTGATGGCATACATGCACAGCGAAAAATTACTTTTTGGTATGGAGCGAGATCTAAAAAAGAGATGTTTTATGATGAAGATTTCAAGGATTTGGAACAAAGATATGGTAATTTTTCCTACAATGTTGCCCTGTCAGATCCCGAGGCAGGTGACAATTGGTCTGGCCCAACGGGTTTTATTCATAGCCACTTACACAATGCGTATTTAAGAAATCATGAAGATCCCACTGAAATTGAATATTATTTGTGCGGGCCGCCACCCATGATTGATGCTGTAATTAATACATTATATGATTTAGGTGTTGCGGATGATATGATATTTTATGACAAGTTTTAATAGTTTGTATAGCCCAATGGGGTTGGATCATCATTAAAATAACTAAAATGCTACAGGCTGTGATATTCGCTTAGAAATTGGAATTTGTTTTGATTGTTGAAAATTCTGTTGTAAAAGGTTTGCACAATAATTGTTAAAACTTTTCCCAGCTTGTAACGCTTTTATTGACAACATTTTATGAAGATCCTTGCCATAAATTAAATTAAAGATTAGCATTCAGATCCGACCCTGATTTATTTCAATTCCTGATTTGCGGTTGAACATAGTGCGCTCACCATATTTTCATTGTCAACTGGTTTTTTGACAACGCCATCCGCCCCCTTTTGCAAAAATAATTCAATACCAGCCGGATCATCATTGGCTGTATAAGCAAGAATGCGGAGGTCATGATTCTCAGGATTCTTTCGGATTCTTTCAATGGATTCAATGCCATCCATTTCAGGCATCAAATGATCCATGAGAACAAAGTCATAGTGATCTTGCCCTACTTTTTGAATACTGATCAACCCATTTTCAGCCTCATGAACAATCATTTCCTGTTTTTCAAGAAGCCGCTTGACAATAAAACGATTTACAGCATTGTCATCAACCACCAGAATTTTTTTATTGGTCAATGAACAAAATGCCTTTTCTTCATCAAATGAATAACTGGCCTCTTGGACAATACGCGCCAAAGCCTGACTGGAAAGTGGCTTGGAAAAAACCATGGAAAACAATCCAGGGTTGGCGTGTTTTGTCAATTCCTGTGTATGACTGGTGCAGGCAACCACTCGTAAATGTTTTAATACTGGATGATTTTTGATTTGTTCTGCCAGCTCAAATCCATTGATTTCAGGCATGTCGATATCAATGACCGCCAGAGTGAATGGCGTTTTTTCCTTGATGCCCTGTCCAAGGACTCTCATTGCTTGAGTGCTGTCATTGCAGACTGAAAAGCGAATTTGCCTTTTCTCAAGCTGATGCGATATGATTTCTAACACATTGGGATTGTCATCAATCACAAGAATATTTGCATGTTGATGTAATGATGGTTTTGTAAGCAATTCACTGGCTGCTTTCAGATCAATATCAAAATAGAATTCTGTGCCTTGATCAGGAGTACTTTCCACATGAATGGTTCCGCCCATAAGCTCGACAATCTCTTTGGATATGGCTAACCCCAGACCTGTACCACCATATTTTGATGCGATACTGCTGTTCTCCTGGGAAAAAGGTTGAAATAGTTTTGAAAGATTCTCTTTGGCAATCCCCACGCCAGTATCCTTTATTGAAAACCTGATTTGATGGTGTGAATTATTTTCTGAAATGTGCCTGATCATTAACGACACTGAACCACGATGAGTAAACTTGGCGGCATTGCCCAAGAGGTTAATCAAGACCTGACGCAGTCGATTGGGATCGCCAAGGAGCTTGTCTGGTAGATTGGGATCACAGTCAAAAATAAATTGCGTGTTCTCTGAAAGTTTGGGAGCAATCAGTTTGCCAATATCTGAGCCCAGCGTTTCCAGTGAAAAAGAGATGGATTCCAAATCCATTTTATGTTTTTCTAATTTTGCCATATCCAGTATATTATTGATCAGGTTCAACAAGTAGGTACTATTGCGCTTGATTGTCTCCACATATTCTCGGGTTTGGTCGGGCAGATTGCTTTCAAGCAAAATATCGGAAAAACCAATGACCGCACCAATGGGCGTGCGAATGTCGTGGGCCATGATATTTAAATAGTTGTCTTTTAATTCTGCAAGTTGTTTGAATTTCTCAACTTCATGGATGAGTTGATCTTGTGATTCTTTAAGGGCATTGGTCATAGTGTTAAATGCCTGAGAAAAATCACCCATAAAATCAACTTGTTGAGCAAAATCTCCCTTTGCTATTTGCTGGGTTTGCCATGTCAGATGTTGCAAGCTTGAATGCAATTGTTTGAATGGGGATGCCAGGAAATTGTTTTTGGGAATAGCAATGTTCAGATTACCTGAAGCCAATGGCACTATGGTTTGTTTGATGTCTGAAAACTGATCAATCAGATCATTTATCATTTCAGAAAGTTGTCTGATTTCATCAGCTGTGTCTTTTTTGCAATTTATTTTTTGGGGAATCTGGCCTTTTAGTAAATAGTAGACCGATTCTGTGATTCGATCTATGCGGTCTGTTTCTGATTTATTCAATGGTTTTCTCCAGATTGATTAGGAATTTTCAAGCTCACTCATATCTAATTGATGTGAATTCTTGTCTTTTAAAAAATTGGACATTTCTCGAAATTTTTCTTCTGAAAATTGGAAACGATTTTTTTCATAGTCTGGTTCACACAGATATTGTATTTCTAATTTTTCAAATGGTTTGTCATGATCTATTTGCCGATTGCCGCTTATATGTTTTGTTAAGAATTTTATAAAAACACTATTTTCAGAAAACACTAAAGGGCTGATACAGTGTTTATACTATAACCATAATCTAAAAGAATGTCTGTAGATATATCTCCAGATAGTTCATATAACTCTAATTGCCTATCTTCGTCATTTGGGTATTT
>Ga0272440_1001167_pt1 | contig 21878 bp, 11 predicted proteins | sample SSMMMBAug17_FD_192440 | JGI IMG/M metagenome (GOLD analysis project Ga0272440, IMG submission 192440) | Marine sediment archaeal communities from Little Sippewissett salt marsh, Falmouth, MA, United States - SSM-MMB-Aug17 | ecosystem: Environmental > Aquatic > Marine > Wetlands > Sediment ...
TTGTTAACTCACGTGGGGTTTCTCTGGTAAGGCGCGATGCGATAGCAGATGGTGCTACCGGTGTTTTGCCATCCAAGAAAAATGAAAAATTATATCGGCCCGCATGGTTCAGCTGAACCACTGATAACGCACCATTGGATTTGATTGCATCAGAAAGTCGTTTTAATCCGGGAATATGATCATCTGAATGCGCACCAATATTCATGGAATTTCCAGACATATCATCAACAGTGGCATATCCCACTGAAATCATTGCTGCACCGCCACGCGCGCGTTCAGCATAAAAATTTACCAGTCGATCAGTCACCTTAAAATCTGTTGCCATGTTGAGATGCATGGCAGGCATGTATATTCGATTTTTTAGCGTTAATCGGCCAATTTGAATTTTTTGAAATAATGGATCTGACATGATTTTCTCCTTTATCATTTATCTTTACTTCCATATTAATTAAGTAAGGAATACTCGAAAAATAAGTTCCCCATTTATCTTGAACGTATAATCGTTTGGCACGTAGAGACGTAGCATGCTACGTCTCTACAGAACAAAAACCCCGATGAACATTTTTTAAAAAGGGGAACTTATTTTCAGAGAATTCCTAAGAGGTTAATTATATGGAATGTAAGTCTTTGTGTCAAATGATTTATCTTTGTTGCTGGTTTGAAAAATGTGCAACAGAAAAACGTATTGTTTTGATTACCTGTTGTCCCAATTGGGTATTCAACTTTTGAACAATATCGTTTTTCATGAAATTGAGATGGTGTAACCATGATGAATTTGAAACATGAACCTCAAGCACGTTTCCATTGATTTTCCATGGGCGAGAGTCATTGGCAATCATTGCACCGACTGCTGATTCCCAAATTTCACTGATTTCAAACACATCTGCATTTTGAGTATGGCGATACTTTTTTAACACATCTGAAACGATAGATTTGATGTGTACAGGCTCTTGATTTTTAAGAGGATGATTCATTGTTTTTTTATCCGATTATTATGCTTTATGAATGATGGCTAAAAACGTAAATAGCAATTATGTTTTTAGCCATAAAAATAGAGCAAATTTATGATTTATAGGGCCTAAGGAATACTCGAAAAATAAGTTTCCCATTTTTCTTGAACGTATAAGAGCTTGGCACGTAGAGACGTAGCATGCTACGTCTCTACAGAACAAAAACCCCCCAATGAACATTTTTTAAAAAAAAGAACTTATTTTCAATTAATACTTGACCTCAATTAAGAACAGTCCCTGTGGCGGGGCGGTTGGTCCGGCCTGATGTCGATCCCTGGATTCAAGGATATGCGGGATGGATTCATAGGACAAACGTTTTTTGCCAATTTCAACCAATGTGCCCACAATATTTCTCACCATGAACCGCAAAAAACCATCTGCTTCAATTTCAAAAATAATATACTGATTGTCGTTTAAGGTCAATGAGGAGCGTAGAATTGTGCGAACTGATGTAGATCGTGGGCTGCCAGCCCCCTCAAAGGATTTGAAATCGTGTGTACCTTCAAACAAAACGCTGGCATTTTGCATATTGGCAATATCCAGTTTATTAGGAATGGACCAGCAAAAGTGATGAAAAAGCGCCATTTTATGGGGACGTTGCCCGATATAGTATCGATACACCTTTGATTTAACATCGTAGCGTGCATGAAATTTTCCGGACACCTCGGCACAGGAATGAATGGCAATATCATTAGGCAATAAACTATTCAACCCTTTCAAAAATTGTGTGGGCGTCAGGCGGGTTTGGCATTTAAAGTTCGCCGCCTGTTGCCATGCATGAACACCAGCATCTGTCCGACCGGATCCAATCAGTGTTATTTGTTGTCTGGTCATTTTACAAATGGCAGATTCAATAACGCCCTGAATGCTCAGGCAATCTTTTTGACGTTGCCAGCCACTGTAATTTGTGCCATCGTATTCGATAATGAGTTTAATATTCTTATAGCGCGTTTCCAAATTTTTTCTCCAAACTATATTTCATCTGCCACACAAACCTGATTTCGCCCGCTTTTTTTGGCCTGATAGAGGGCATCATCTGCTGACGCAATCATACTGGCAATCTCGAAACCATGTTCATTCAGTGCGGCGACCCCAAGAGATGCTGTTATTTTGAGGATGACATCTTTGTATTCAACTTTCAGATTTTTCTGAATGCGCTTACAAATTTCTTTGGCACGTTCAGTCGTTGTTTCAAGGCTGGTTTCCGGCATAATCAACATAAACTCCTCACCCCCATAGCGGCAGGCGATATCTTCTTTACGCACCACCTGCTTTAGAAACGCACCCAATTCACGAAGTACATCATCCCCAAGCTTGTGTCCATATTGATCGTTGAAAGATTTAAAATGATCAATATCCAGCATAATCACGCCTAAATTTTTGTTGCGGCGTTTACACCGATTGCTTTCCCGCTCCAGGCTTTTTTCAAGGTAACGTCGATTAAACAACTTCGTCAAAGGATCCATAATTGATTCCATGCGCAACTTTTCCTGCAATCTCAAATTGGCTACAGACAGGGCATATTGTTCGACCATTCGCACCGCAAGGTCTTCCCTTGACTGAAACAATTGTTGAAGTTCATTTTCTTCTTGTGTGTCAGTGTCGCCTTTAAATTGTAGATGAAATATACCAATTGTTTTATTTTGCGCCAGCAATGGAATGCACAAGGCATTCGTTGACTGTTTTGTCTTGAATGGACAACAAATATTGGTAATTTCCTGGCTGGAAATTCTTTTTTTCTGTGATGTTTCAAAACATTGACAATCAAAAAGATTTGTCATCAATGATTCCTGATCAATATTCCATCGCACAATAATTTCTGGCAGTGGAGAGGATTCTTTCTCAATGGCGATAAATCCGGAATCATCGGGGAAAAAAGACATACATACATCCTGTATTACCCCATGAGTATCCGATTCCTGACGACATTCATTGAGTGAATCACTCATTTTATTCAGTATCATCAGTTCGTTGGCACGATCTTTTAAGGCATCTATTGCCAGTGACAGCTTACGTGTACGTTCCTGGACCCGATCTTCCAGCTCATTGTAAAATTTTGCATTTTCAATTGATATGGCCGCTTGAGATGCAAGCAGTTTTAATATTTGAACATGATTATCTGTAAATGCGCCTGTCATGCGATTATTTTCAAGGTAAAGCAGGCCTGTCAATTTGCCATGATGTAATATTGGCATACACATCAGCGACTGAATTTTTTGATTCCGAATGTAGGGATCATTGGTAAAGTCGCCTTCGTTGGCAGCATCGTTCAAACGTGTGTCTTTATACGTTCGTCTGACATAATTAATAATTTGAGCGGGCAAATCATTTCTTAATTCTGCTGAAACTGATTCTACAAGAACATTTTCCTGCTCAATATCAGCAAGTTCAGCTTCGATAAACATTTGATCATTATGCGTCAAGAATAGACATCCCCGCGTTGCCCCTGCATTTTCAACAACAATGGTCATTAATTTTTCAAGCAGCCTGGAAAAGACAATTTCTTCTGAAATGCTCGTTGATGCTTTCATAATAGACAATAAATCAATTTCCTGGCTAATATTCTGAATACTCTGACTATCTGATGTCCAAATTTGCCTGGGTGCACTTTGTGCGATCATCTGAAAATAGTCTTTAATATATGGATATTCCCCTAGCAAATGATCTGTTTTTGCTTTCATGCCTAAACGTTGGTATGCATTGAAACAATCTAAAAGATAAGGGACTGCATGTTTTTGTTTTTGATTTTGAATATAAAATTGGGCTGCCAGTTCATTGGCAAGGGCTTCATCATTGAGAAACTGATTCTCTCTCGCAAGATGAATGGCTTTATCATACTGAATCATTGCCTCGGATACATTGTTTTGAACCCGATCAATTTCTGCCTGAACTAAATGATAGCGATGCAAATGATTCATTGGTGAATGTTTTGACCATTCCTTAATTTTTTTTTGATGACTCAATGCGCGTTTCAAGTATTTGCGTTGGACAAATGAGGTTGCATTATTATAAATGGCAAGACCGATTAATGCATCATAGAAATAATAGCAGGGAATCAGAAAGGTTGCGATCACACTCCTTAAATACGTTTCTGCATTTTCCATATTTATTCGCGCATCCTCATATTGATAAAACAAGTAATTGATATACCCTTTTGAATAAAGAAACATGGCGGTTAATGTACGATCCTGATTTTCAATATGAGATGACAGGCCGGTTTCTTCCTGATAATATTTTCCAGAAAAAACCCAGGGGGTTTTGTTCGATGTTGACAGATTGATCAATAATTGAAGCAAAAGGTTTTTATAATTCTTTGCAGTCAAATGCTTGAGTTGCGGTGTCTTATCTATAAACAACTGAATTTTATTATTAATTTTATTTAAATCAATGCCTGCAAAAAATGAATATACGCCATAAACATAGCGCGCGTACATTGAAAACTCGACATCTCCAGTCTCAACACCCTGCATGCAGGCTTCCTCCAATAAAGGAAGTGTATTTTTTAAAGGTTCTTTCCAGTGAAGAATAAATGATGCCACACGAAACAATGTTTTGGGTAAATACTCTTTTGTTTTAAATTTATTTCGCAAGGACATTGCCAGACGACCATATTTATAGCCATTGTCAAGATCATTGAGCATACCGCACAATATCATGCCATAAGCCGCATAAGTGGCTGATGATGCGGGCGTATTGCCATATTTGGTAAATAAACGAATTTGTTCACTGACAATAATGGGCAATATTTCCGGTGCTGAGATATAAAAGGCCGTTCCCACATATGTTAATATGCGGGTAACAACTAGCTGTTTGGGGTCTGTCATTTCAGGCAAATCTATCAGACCATCAATACGTTTGCCTGAAATGCCCAGATATATCCGAAGAATTGCGATAATTGCACTTATTTTATTTGTCCGCTTTGGAATGGACACCCCCAACATGGCCAATACTTTTTGACCAATTGCAATGGCTTCCAGTTTATTATCCTGCATTTTATAGGCTTGTAGGCGGATTTCATAGACTTTTACCTGGTCCATCAGTTGTGTGGCATGTTTTAGTACTTCTTCAGAGAGCCTGAGCATTTCATCGAAATTACCTTTCAAAAATGCTGTTTCTGCGGCCTCAAGATATAACGTGCTGGTCAAGGCATAATTATCCTTCCAGTTGTTTTCATTGAGTTGGCTGATACCAATAATAAAATAGATAAAAGCGGCATCATAGGCTGTTGAGGATTTTGCACGAAGGCCGGCTTCACGATTTAACCTGGCCAGTTGAATTTTTTCTTCAGAGGCGGTGCATATTTCAATGCTGATATTCAAATGATTGACAATATCAAAAATTCGGGCTTTTCGCTGATTGTCAGAACTAATATCCATCAGGTATTGACCAATCTTACGATGAAATCGCATCCGATCATTTTCAGACATCAGACTATATGCTGCTTTTCGCACGCGATCATACACAAAGCGATAAGCAGTAAGGGCACATGAATCAAACTCAGTCAAAGGCTTTTGAGATTCAACGATAATGCCCTCGTCAATTGCTTCAGAAATGCAAACATCAATATCAATATTTTCATCAGAGAAAATGTGTGACACAAACCCTTTAGAAAAATCAGATCCAATACAGGCAGACACCTGAATAAAGTGTCGGGTGGCTTTGGATAAGCGCTTGATCTTTTCACTCATTAATTGGGCGATATTGTCAGTTGTTTCAGTTTGTTTGATTTTGTCGGCATCCCATTTCCATCCTTCTGAAGTCAGTTGTATCAAGTTTTTTTCATAAATGGCGGTAATAAACTCATTGATAAAAAATGGATTCCCCTGGGTTTTATCCAGAACGATTTCTGATAATCGTTTTGCATATTTTTGATAGCAATGAAAGGTATCACATATTAACTGCATGATATGTGTATGAGATAATGGATGAAGGGCAATATTTGTAACAGGTATGTTTTGGAATTCTATATTGTTGATGGTCTGAAACAGCATGTGATTATCCGGTAAAATGCCAGGGCGATAAGCACCAATAAAAAGAATCCTGCCCGTGCTGGTCAGGATCAATTGAATGAGCTTTAAGGATGCCTGATCGATCCATTGAAGATCATCAATAAAAATAATCAATGGATTATCACATTCAGTAAAGGTCATAATGAATTTGTAAAATATATATTCAAAGCGATTTTTCTGTTCTTTTGGAGACAAATTGTTCACAACAGGCTGTTCACCAATAATCCATTCAATTTCAGGAATGACATTAATAATAAGTTGGCCATTTTCACCTAGCGCTGATTTTAATTTGTGCCGCCATTGAACGAGTAGGCTTTCATCCATTTTCAATAAATGTCGGACAAGCTCGGAAAAAGCTGCCACCAATGCAGAATAAGGGGTATTGATTGAAAAACGATCATTTTTACCAGAAATAAAAATTATTTGATTATTGGAACAGCTTTGATGAATCACTTCTTTAAAATGTTCAACCAAAGCTGTTTTTCCCATTCCAATTTCGCCTTTAATAATTACTATTTCCGAAAGATCCGATTTGTTGTCCGGTTGACTTTCCGATCTGTTGAAAAAAATACGTTTAAAGATGGAAATCAGTTGACTACATTCCTGATCTCTGGCGTACAATTTATTGGGAAGCTGAAAATGCCGGGGAATATCTTGTTGACCGATTCTAAAGTCTGGTATGTTGCCTGTCTTTTTAAGATGATTGAGACATTTTTCAAGGTCTGCCTTGACACCATTAATATTTTGATAGCGATCTTCAGGGCTTTTCGCAATCAGTTTCATGACAATATTGGAAACCGACTTGGGAATATCCAGGTTTAAGTTATGGGGCGTCAAAGGAGATTTGGCAATATGGCAATGAATCAATCGCAATGGATCTTTGGTCACAAATGGCAGACGACCGGTAATCATTTCATATAAAGTGATACCAAGGGAATAATAGTCCGAACGATAATCTACAAATCGATCCATGCGGCCAGTTTGTTCAGGGGCAATATAGGCAAGGGTACCCTGAATTTTTTCTGAATCTTTTTTTTTGTTTTGCTTTTGTACTTTTGATGCAAAGGCATAATCAATTATCTTAATGATATTGGCATCCCTGTTCACCAGAATATTGCCAGGATTCACATCTTTGTGAACGATTGATTTTTCATGAATTTTACCAAGTATGTCACATATAGTCATTGCAATATGAAGTGCGTATTCAAGTGTCAGTTGTTTTTGCGCAATCATTTGTTGAAGCGAAACAGCGTCAAGATCTTCCATGACAATGATCAACCCCTTGTTGACTTGTTGCAATGCATACATTTTGATGATGCCATCAAAATTAAGCAACTTCGCAATTTCATATTCATGTCGTAAGCTATCAAGTCGTTCCTTTGATGGAAATTCCTGGTTAAGTGCTTTGACAATAACCGGTAAATTGTCTGCTTTTTTTCTGCATCTGAATATTTTTGTGTTGTTGCTTTCATAGATGCATGAAATCGTTTGTAAACCAGGAAATGAATTCATGATGGTTTGATCCTGTTACATGTTAAAAATGTAGCACGTAAAATTTGCAATTAATATGCCGTATATTTGTTGAAACGATACGTGAAATATATTCGAAATATTATAGTGCATGTTAACATTTGTCGTCAAGTCAGAGATATTAATTCCTTTTGAGTGTCATCCAAATGGCTGTTCAATATCAATTATAATATGCACGATTTTGGTAATTGACCTCTGGTGCATTGACAGTTCAGGGGAGATTTCTTGATTCTGATTGATGTGTGTAGGGGCGAAGATAAAAAAGGTAGACCTTACTTCGCAACTATTTAGAGCCACTCGCTAATAAATTGTCTACTTGACAATAATAGTTCATCAACAAACCCAATGTTTGCGCTTTTGTCTCAAGAAATCGAATGTCATTTCTAAATTGAGAGCTATTGGGTAAACCTTTGGTAAACCAACCTAAGCGGCTTCTCATTAATCGGCAGGCACGCTCTTCTCCCAAATATTCAATTGAGTTGTTCACATATTTACAAATGGCATCCAATTTATACTTTAATGTTATTTCTGGTGGCGGCTTATCATGATATCTTGAAACAACATTTTGAAAAATCCAGGGATTATGCATGGCCTCACGTCCAATCATAACATAATCACATCCTGTAGTTGTTATCATTTGAAAGGCCTTGTCCACAGAATTAACATCTCCATTCCCAATAACAGGAATTTTTACATTTTGTTTTAGTTTGCGAATAAGTGACCAGTCCGCATCTCCACCAAATCCCTGTCGGGCAGTACGAGGATGTATAGCAATTGCATCAACACCACAGTATTCTGCAATGCGTCCGATCTCAAGGGCATCATCGCCAGAACGATCCCAACCACTTCGTATTTTAATTGTAAATGGAATGTCAATGGCTTTTCGGATTGCCTGAAAGATTGATTCAGCCAGTCGGAAATCTTTCATTAATGCAGCGCCTGCACCAGTTTTTAGCACCTTTCTCACAGAACAGCCCATATTGATATCCAAAATATCTGCGCCTTTGGATACCACTATTTTCGCCGCTTCAGCCATAATATCTGCATTTGCACCAAATATTTGAAATGATATGGGCTTTTCACGTGGATCCCATTTCAGATAATCCATTGTTCTTTGTGATTCATGAACAAGGCCATTGGCACTGATCATTTCCGAGCAAACAAGTGCTGCTCCGCATGATTTAACCATCAAACGAAAGGGAAGGTTGGTTATGCCGGCCAGTGGGGCCAGAATAAATGGATTTGAAAGTGAAACAGATCCAATCTTCATTGGTAACCTTTTAATACTGCTTGTCAAGAATATCGAGTTTTTGACCAATTCCAATTCCTTCGGTCGTGATAACCGCCTGATATGGCCATATTTGTACACCTGCGTGCATGGCATCGTAAAAAAGATCTGCGTATACGGTATCAATATAATCAGCAGGAGCAAAGCATTTGCCATCTGTTCGTTGAATAAAAAAAAACAAGGACGTATCAATACCACTTTTTTTTATTTGAATCAGGGTTTCCAAATGCTTTTGGCCCCGCGTGGTAATGGCATCAGGAAAAGCCGCAATATCGTCTTCAACCAATGTAACATTTTTAGCTTCAATCCAGCGTTTATCATTTGCATTGAATACGCAGGCATCAAACCGGCTATTACCAAATTTTACTTCTGATAAAAATTGATTATATGGAAGCAGTTCCTTTACTTGTTTTTGTTGCCAGGCCAATTTTAAGATCCGATTCGGGGTCAAGGTGTTTACCCCAACCCACATATCATGGACTTTTACCAGTTCCAGCGTATAGGGTAATTTTCTTTTTGGATTTGGGGATAGAGATAGAAAAATATCCTGACCGGGCTTCAGTAAACCCATCATTGAGCCTGTATTATTGGTATGAGCCCAGATACGTTCACCCTGATAATGGGCTTCAATGGAGAAACGTTTGTGTCGGCAAATAAATTGGGCTGTAATACATGTTGAATGGAAAGGAATAAGTATCATATCAGCGCTCATTTCGAACAAAGCCAACGCCCTTTTCAAAGACTGCATCTGGCAAAACAGGTGCATTCATCAGTGTTGGCGGAATAATATCTGAAATATACAACACCGCTACGATGATATCAGCACGTTGATCAAATGCAGATGTCGTAATATCGCATTCCCATCGGCCATCAGGCTGAATTGTTGTCATTGGTGCTGCGGGATAAGGCTTGCTTCGCCACCCCTTGTCATCAATATGAATATAGACCGCTATATGATGCGATTCAGGAGCCACATTGAGTACAAGCCCTTTTAGATTTTTTAAGCGATTGCCCTGTGTGGGAACATATGTAAAAAGCAGGATGGGTTGCATTGATTTGTCTCGTGTAATCGGGCGTGACGATTTTTCTATTTTGACAAACTTCTTTGCTTGCGCAGTTTCTATTTTCTGTTGATATTCATTTTTGGAAACAGGTGTTTCTGACTGTGCGTTTTCAATGATGGGTGATATCGTATGGATGCTATTATTGGTAATTTCACTGGCCTGATTATTTGCCAGGATAACTGGCGGGGTTGCCTGAATAAATTCATAGAATGAATATGGACGTACCAGGGCGTAGGCATCGGCATGATCCATACCATTGTCGTTGTAAGGATTGTCAATTAAACCATTTTGATCATTATCTTGCCCGACAAAATCGCCATAATAATTGCCCATCAGGTTGGTTAATACGTGAGTATTGTATTGATACGTTTTTTTTGTGTCGGAACCCCATTGATTTACACCTTGAGAAAAAACATTCTGTTGTTGATTCAATACAAAATCATTGAGATAAATCGTATTGATAAAACTATTCTCATCCATAAACAGTCCATAATTATCATTGGCCGCAAACGTGTTGAACTGCATTTGATTTCGTGATGATTTAATCAGATGAATGCCATCATGCCCATTATTTTCACAAATATTATGAGTAAACTCATTGAGTAGAGAACCTGTAACATATATGCCTGTTCCCTGATTTTGAAAACAGGCATTACTGTCGAGTCGATTCATAAAGGTGGTATTCATCCAGATGCCATGCTTTTCATTGGCAACACAGGAATTGTGAATCAATGTATTTTTTATACTGGCATGAATAATAATGCCATAATCGTTGGTATGGGTAGTGTCTATCCCCATACGATTGTTTGCAATGTAACAATTGGCAGCACCCCGATCAATACAAAGGCCTGATGCATGATTCCTGTTTGCACCATATAGGCGAAACCCATCAATTTGCACATTATCTGATTGAATATGAATCACATGTTGATCTGATCGTCGGGCTGCAATTGTTGTTTGCGTATATCCATTGGCAGAAATTAATGAAACAGGACTGGCAATTTTGATATTCTCAGTATATGTTCCTGGTAAAACAGTCAGCGTCAACGTCTTGCCTGTTTGAAACTCAGCCAGTAAATTCAGTGCTGATTGAATGGAACGAAAAATTGCATCTTTTCCAACAATCCATGTATGCGGAGATAAATGTTGATGTTCATAAGGCGATATATGCGTGTGCCCGCCGCCAATCCAAATACGATAATCAATCGGACTTTTATTGATGATCTGAAAGGCAAACTGTTCGTTGGTATCAATTAAAAAATCACCTGGAAATATACAAAAAGGAAAATCAACTGTTTTCCCATTACCCACCATTGTATGCCCCTGGCCGGCTTTAGTAAATATGCCCCGGGTATCGACCTTTCCCAGTTGTAAAGTTAACTCATGATTCAATTGAATAGGCGAAACAAAAGATATATTGCCTGTTTGAGCATTTTGTTGTGTCCATTCCAATTTCCCATGACGTTCTGGTGATGACTGAAACAAAACAGTTTGACCCGCAGCGCATAAACATTTTGATGGCATCTCGGCCATTTCATCTGATACCAACTGTTTATTATGATCAATGATTTGTGTCTCACATTCATAATTCTCAGGGGAATTCGAAAGCGGATACGCTGATATTTTATTGTTGAACAACAAATAAAAGGCATCGGTAATGCCATCATCATTGCGGTCATCAAGGGGATGATCATCAAAGTAATTCCCCAAAAAACCATGACCATAATGATGATTTACTGGTACGTTGTTTTGCCATGTATTGGCACTCCATTTAGAGTACACATTTTCACAGTCATTGCTGATAAATGCATTTAAGAAAATAGTATTGTTTATACTGTTGTATGATAGATTTAATCCATATTTGGGGTGATATTTAACAATATTCTTATAAATCACATTGTTTTGGGATTGTGTCAAATGCATACCAGTGTGTTGATTGAGCTGACAGGTATTTTTTACGATTGTATTATGGTTGGATTGTTCCAGATAGATGCCATATTTTTTGTTATGCTGACATAAATTATGAGATAAGGTGTGAAATCCACCATCCTTCACATAGATGCCATAATAATTAAAGTTTTGTTCATCCTGACCGCAAATATTGTTTTTCACCACGCAATTATTTGCCTCTGATGTTAAATAAATACCTGCCTGCCCATAATTGTCTGCGCCAATTATCGTAAACCCCTCAACAGTTACATTTTTATGATCAATCACAATGGTATGGCGCTGATTATCATTGCCATAAATGATTGTTTGAGAAGGCCCATTGGCAGCACATAAGTGAAGCGGTTTTTTCAAACGAATATTTTCATCATATGTACCGCTTAAAACCAGTATGGAACTATTTGGAGCAGCGTCTTCAATTGCCGAAAGAATGGTTTCATATGCCTGATTCTTACCAACATAGATAATTCCTTCACTTTCATCATCAAGAATATGCGTTGATGCATTTCCAGACAACCAGCCGGGGGAATCAGCATTAACGCTCACAATATGCGGCCCATCCGGTTTTGTATTATTTTGAATATTCATATCAAAACAAACAGAATTTTCTTGTTCAGGAATCACAACAAATTCAGGTAAAACAAGTGATGATGCATCTGAAACAGACAACTTTACTTTTAATGGCTTTATTGCTTTAGATGGGGTCGTTATTTTGCAAACGTTGAACAAAATACCATCATTTTCTCTGACCTTAAGCGGCATATCAATGGACAGATGATTGCCTGTTTGCACAACTTTCACATTTTTTTGAACCATTGAATTCATTGCGGTAATGCAGACATCTCCCTCGCGCATTCCCATCGCATTTCGACCAATACGTAATCTGACTGTTCCATTTCCTTTACCGCTATACCCATCAATGATAGTTATCCAGGGACTATCGGAAAAGGCACGCCAGGCGAAATTCTGACAGTTCGTTATTTGAACGTCCTTAATGGTAATGCTGTTATCGCAGGTGATTTTATTGGGAACGATAGCTATTTCAGTCAATGGTTTTGCTGGCACAGCTATGATTTGAATCATATTGTCATTATTGATATCAATATGTCCTTTTGAAGTGCGATCAATTTGCTTCCAGTTCACATGTAACTTAAAAGACTTGCTTTGCATACCCTCAATTTGAAAAGGACATACTGGATCTGGAACAATTTTAAGCCAATTGTTCGATGGCACAATTGAATGGATATCGATTGGATAATGATTATCATTATTAATGGTAAACTTGTTGCCATAATATCTGAAATTGGCAAGCTTGATTGCAGATTCGTTAATCACCCGGCTATTGTTATGTGTTGAATATGAACCTGTATACGTATTCTGAAAACGAATCCCTGGATTGGACCAATGTAATACACGCTCACAATATGCATTGGGGCATAAAGCCGCATTGTTATATGCCATGATTGTGCGCCATCCATTGATATGCAAGTATCCATGTCCATAAGGATAGGGAACATTTTTGGGATCTGATTCAGGGTTATGGCGTGCGCCAAACAAGTGACCAATTTCATGCCCCAGTGAATAATATCCAGTGGCACACTTGAGCGAAACAACACAAAAAGCAAAATCTGCGTCTGGATTTAAATAACTCACCCCACAATAATTATTTGAAAACTCTATCATTGCAACAATATCTGCACAGTACTGGTCTCTCAAGGCATGAATTTCATCCATGTGGCCATCATTTTTAGATGATAGATGCTTGAGATCTGACACAATATCCTGTTCAACATAATCCACCTGATAGGTATGGACAAGATGCAATCGGGTGCGGATGTTGCTTTGTTCATAGGAAAGATTGGTTTCATCGATTGCAAGCTGAATTAAGGCATCGATATTTCTGGATTTATTGGCGGCTTTTGGGGTATATGCAACCATTAAATGAATGACAGATCCATCATCCGCCTGTTGATATCGGGTCGAATCAACCGAAATATTTGTTTGGGCGGATGGGGGTATTTCAACAGGGGGATGTTCTACTGGAAAATCGGAAAAATTCATCAGGGCAATTTCATGCAATGGCGGCAATATGGGTGAAATATGATACACATGGTGATCTATACGAATATTTCCATATACTGCATTTCCTTTAACTGTGAGTATCGCATTGATATCATCTGATGCATCCACTGAGCCAAACCATGTAAAATCATTTGTAAACCTGTAATCCATTCGCTTGAGCGTTGACACCTGATGTAAATCAGGAAAAAGATTCAAATTAATTTTTGATGCATATTTCAGATGAGGGATTTGAACATGAACTTGCCTTTTTTGAAGTTTTTCACTTTCCAATTCCTTATGAGAACAATTATTGTTGGTGCGTGAAAACAGATAAGGTATTGGAAAAGTGCTTTTTGCTGGTAATTTGGTAACCGCATTTTGTGAACAGGTTTGAACGTTTGACTCATATATGGTTAAACGATTGGGCGTAATAATCATTGCCGAAAGCGGCATGACATTGATACAGGCATAAACAATCAAGAATAAAAATATGATTCGTTTCTTTAACATTTTGTTTTTCCAGCCTTTGAAACCCATCTGTTGATTTTGGCATGAAGTAAATTTTTATCCACCGGCTTGGTGATATAGTCATTCATACCGGCGTTTAAACATAATTCGCGATATCCTTTCATTGCGTGAGCAGTCACTGCGATAATGGGAATGGATTGATCTCTGGTACGAATCTCTTTGGCAGCTGTTAAGCCATCCATGACAGGCATTTGAATATCCATCAAAATAAGGTTATAAGTGTTTTTTTCCAGTTGATCCAACGCTTCTTGACCATTGTTTGCGGTATCAATTTCAAAACATGTATTGTCTCCAGAAAGAACTTCAATAATTACCTGCTGATTAATGGGGTTGTCCTCTGTTAATAAAATTCTGGTTTTCGATTCCATTTTTTCATCACTGGTTGTTTCTAGCTGTGCTTCATCGCTTTTGTGATCCGGCTGATCCATTAATTTATTGATGGTATCAAAGCATTTTACGAGCTTTCCTTCAAGCGTTTGAATCAATTGATCAATGTTTTCTTTTGCTTCTTCTTTAAGCGCTGCCTCAAGAGATTTTGAAGCCATCTGAACTTCAGAAATGGATAAATTGGCTGCTGCCCCTTTAAGGCTGTGAACTTCACGAATGGCAAGATTGTTGTCACTTTGAATTAATTCGTTAATTGATTGGATAAAATTCGCATATGTATCTTTAAATGATTTAAGCAATTGAAAGTAAATTGTTTCATTTCCACCCAAACGTTCAAGACCATCTTCAATATTGATCACTGAATTGTCAGGTCTTTCGGTTACAGGTGCTGCAGATATTTCAGGCGGTTGTGAGTGGGGTTCAGGCGGTGTACTGTCATACGTTATTTTTTTTAGGTCAGAAATCCAATTATTGAGAACAGCAAATAATGCATCCTTTTTAATGGGTTTGGCCACATAGTCATTCATTCCAGATTCAAGACAGGCTTCCCTGTCACCTTTCATCGCATTGGCAGTCATTGCAATAATTGGCAATTCATCTGATGAATATTTTTTTCGGATGGCTTCAGTGGCTTGAAATCCATTCATGACAGGCATCTGGATATCCATCAAAATGATATCGTATTTCTTTTGGGAGACCGCATCCACAGCTTCCTGACCATTATTCATAATATCCGGTTGAATGCCTGCCTGTCCTAAAATTTCCTTGGCCACTGTCTGATTGATCATATTGTCTTCAACCAGCATGAGCGCGATATGTTGCCATTTGGAATCATTCATTAGAGGTTCAGTGGATTCTTCAACCACAGGTGAATCCATCATATCTTTTCTGTCAAAGCTTTCCATGATAGCATCAAACAAAGTGGATTGTTTAATTGGCTTGGCCAAAAAAGCATCAAATTGGATCGGGCTATTTTGTTTCACAGATTTTTCATCACCAAAGGCCGTAATCATGATCACAGGCACATGACTGAATGGTTTCAATTCTTTAATTTTTATTGTGGTTTCAATGCCATCCATGCCAGGCATCATCCAGTCCATTAGAATCAGATCCAGTTTTTTGCCTTTACTGTATTTGTTCCAATTATTCAGCATTTGAATGCAATGTTTTCCGGAAATAGCCTCAAATGCATTGAAACCAAAGTGTTCAATCATTGACTGATTGACAAAACGACTGGATTCATTGTCATCAACAATCAATACAGTGAGATCATGCAGGTCTGAAGGCACCCGATAGCGATGTTCAAGCTGGCATTCCTGTATTTCAAATACAGCTGAAAACGAGAAAACACTCCCGCGACCGGGTTCACTTTCAAGGCTGATATCGCCATTCATGAGTTGAACCAGACGTTTACATATTGTCAATCCGAGACCTGTACCACCATATTGCCTGGTCGTCGACCCATCTGCCTGAACAAAAGGTTCAAAAAGATTTTCCTGTGCACTCAATGGTATCCCTATACCTGTGTCCTTCACTGAAAATAAGATACGAATCTTTTGATCTCGCTCTAAAATTTTTACGACACGAACAAAAATTTCACCTTCATTCGTAAATTTGATTGCATTGCTGGTTAAATTGACAAGTACCTGTCTGAGCCGATTTGGATCTCCAATGAGGGATGTTGGTACATCTGAATCAACACCAATGATGAATTCTACCTTTTTTTGTGCAGATTTTTCACGAAACATATCTGAGATTTCTTCAAGCAAGTCTCTGAGTTGAAAATGGGTATATTCAATATCCAATCTTCCGGCTTCAATTTTGGAAAAATCCAAAATATCATTAATCAATGTGAGTAACGAATGGGCAGAATTGTTTACAATGTTTTGATATTCTTTTTGTTTTTCATCCAAATCAGTTGTTAGCATCATTTCAGACATACCAATGATTGCATTCATGGGCGTACGAATTTCATGACTCATATTGGCCAGAAATTCACTTTTTGCTCTGTTTCCTTCTTCAGCTTCCTGTTTGGCTTTTTGAAGCTCAATTTCCGCCTTTTTTCGTTTGGTGACATCCTGAACATAGCAAACAATTGCGGGCTGATTGTCGTATTCTGTGACCCCGGCAATCAGTTCAATAATACAATCTTTTCCTGAAGCTACAAGTGCCTCATATTGGCCAACCTCTGAAACTTCTTTTTGATTGAACAGATCTGAATAACTTTGAATTGCCCGACGTTGATCATTTGGATGAATAATTTCGAAAAAGGTTTTGGTCAAATATTCTTCATGAGAATATCCGCCTATAAACACCATGGCATCATTGACATATTTGATAACCGCCTTTCGTTTCGCAATATTTTGAAGCACGACAATGCCCAAATTTGCCTTTGATGCTGTTTCAATAAGGGTTCTGAATCGCTCTTCAGAAGATTTAAGATTGGATGTTACATCTTTTAAGCTTGTTATCATATGATTGAAGGTATCCGCAAGGACGCCCACCTCATTTTTTGCCTGAATGTCAACAACTTCCCATTCACCTGAAGCAATTTTAGAAGCTGCTGTGGCCAATTTTGAAACCGGCCTGGATATGGATCTGGCAAGATACATGGTGCCAATGATCCCTAATAAAATAATGATTCCCCCCAAAATCACGTTTTGAATAATTAATTGGTTGATTGCTTTCTGAACAGTCTCCATTGACATACATAGAAGAATCCACCATTGCTCCTGACCGACTTTGAATGGATGAATAATTAAATAGCCGGCATGCTTACCATTTTTGTGCAATACAGATTTGGTTGCGCTTGTCTGAAAATTTTTTGAAATTTTTTCGCCATAATATGATTTTTCATTGGCCATATAGACTTCACCAGAGGCATTTACAATTTTAATATAATTAATTTCTGAACTTTCTGATGACGCCTTGAGTAAATTTTCAACAAAAATCCAGTTCAAAGACATAAATGCATTTTCTGTACTTAATGCAATGTTTTTTGCCAGAACTTTTCCAGATTGAAGGAGGCCTTCCTTGATGCCTTTTGTTTCCAGTCTGATTGCCATATAAGTACAGATAAACACAGCAGACAAGACCAGTGCCATAACATGAAATATCAATTGAAAAGTAATGGAACGATAGCGATTTAGGATTCTTCGCAACATAATAATCTACCTGTCATTAAACTTTTACAGATTCTCCAACACTTGCAACAATGACCTGCGTTTTTGGCATATTCTTTTTCATCAATTTTTGAAAGCCATTAGCAGATTGAACAAGGACAGGGAATGTGCCATAATGCTCTGGAATAACAATTTTGGGTCGAATTAATTGACAGGCATATGTGGCTTCCTCAGGTCCCATTGTAAAAACACCACCAATTGGCAGTATAGCGACATCAGGTTTATAAAAATCCCCGATAATGGTTTTCATATCGCCCATCAAAGACGTATCACCAGAATGGTATATTTTAAGTCCATTTTCGAAAGTCAGCATATATCCAACTGCTTCGCCGACAAATCGGTTCGCACCAGAAAAACCAGTTAATTGCGCGCCTGCTGAGTGGAATGCTTCAAGCATGGTAATTGTAATCCCATCAAAATTGGCAACGCCTCCCTTATTTCCCAATGAAAAAGTTTCGCATTTTGCAGTGGGAATTTCGGACTTGATAAAAAAGCTAAGTTCCCAGGGAGCAATGATTTTTGGCGCATATTCATGAATCAATGCTTTGGCATCACCAAGCATAAAATGATCTACATGGCCATGTGTCCATAATATGAAATCGACTTTGTCAAAGGCCCCTTTTTGTTTATATTTTGAAGGACACTTTGGATTTGTACTGATCCAGGGATCAAACAGAATTTTTTTACCATGAATTGATGTAAACAAAAAGCTGCCGTGTCCCAACCATTCTACACCCACCTGCCCTTTGATAACAGATCCAGATCCAGATTCAGGTTCAGGTTCAGCTGCAAATGCTGATGGCGTACCTAAGATATTTTCTAAGCCGGCCATTCCAATGATTGCGCCAAGACCTCTAAAAAAATGTCTTCTTGTAAGTCGCATCTTTGTAATCTCCTTAATGGTTATGTCAAAATTCATTCATGTAATCGAAAGATTATAGCAAATTTGAAACAAAATAGCATGGGTTTTTATTTTTTTTATGAGGAACAATCTCCCCAATTTTTCACTATCACAGAAAGGATATATTCATTGTTGCATCAATTCTGGTATGAAGGACGTTTCAGAGTGTCAGCGATGAAGTCAGGGTTGAGAAATGAAGAATGAAAAATGAATGTATATTGTGATTATTGTTCACGCCTGACTTCTTTTACATTTTTAATTTTTTCAATCGCACTAAAAATTTTTTGCATGTGTTTTGTATCATGAACTGTGATTTCAAATTTATTATAAATGTATCCTTCAGGAAATGTATATGTATGGACGCTCAAGATATTTGAATGATTCTTGCTGATCTCTGCACTAATATCAGCAAGTAAGCCCATGCGATCAGATACAAGAACGCCTATTTTGGAAGGAAAACTGGTTGCTTTATCTGTATCCCATTCAACTTCAATTTGACGTTCAGGACTGATTTTCATGGAATTGACACAATCCGCTTTATGAACTGTAACCCCAAACCCTCTTGAGATATAACCAATGATATCATCGCCTGGAAGTGGTTTACAACATTTGGCAAAACGAATGAGAATGTCATCCACACCAGTTACCCGCACACCAGATTTGGGGCGTCGCTTAAGCTTTTGAAACATTTTTTTTACCGCGCCAGTCTTGTTTTGATTGGGGATAAAATAATGAACAATCTGACGCGGTGTCACTTTTCCAAATCCCACTGCTGCGACAAGGTCTTCAATTGTTTTGTATTTGAAATCTTGCCTGACTTTATCCATCGTATCTGATTTTAATGCCTTGTGAAATGATAGTTTATGTTTATGAAATTCTTTATCGCAAAGTTCTCGACCCAACGTCAGGCTTCTGGCATGCTCTTTCTGTTTGATCCATTGGCGTATCCTGGCTTTGGCCTTGACAGTTTTTACAAAGTTAAGCCAGTTTTTTCCAGGATGTTGATTCTTTGAAGTGATTATTTCTACATGATCACCGGTCGTCAATTGAAATTTCAATGGTCGCATGATGCCATTCACCTTTGCCCCTATGCACCGATTACCAACTTCGGAATGTATTGCATAAGCAAAATCCAGCGATGATGCGCCTTGCGGTAAAGAAATAACATCACCATTTGGTGTGAACACATAAATCTCATCTGGAAACAAATCAATTTTAACATGTTCTAAAAATTCGCCCGGATCAGTAAAATTTTTCTGATTTTCAATTAATTCCTGAATCCATGCAAAGGTTTTTTCAGTTTCTTTATCAATGCTCCGACCTTCTTTGTAACTCCAATGTGCAGCAACGCCGGATTTGGCAATTCGATCCATTTCCCATGTACGAATTTGTATTTCTATTCGCTGGTTTCCAGGCCCATAAACAGTTGTATGCAAGGCCTGATACATGTTTGGTTTGGGTGAAGCAATATAATCCTTTATTTTTGCCTGTATGGGTTTCCATGTTTCGTGAATGATACCTAATACTTCGTAACATTGGGGGATGGTATCCAGAATAATGCGAAAAGCAATGATATCGTAAATTTCTTCAAAAGGCAGGTTTTGCTGGATCATTTTTTGGTAAATACTGAAAACATGTTTATGACGTCCAAGAATATGGCATTTGATATCAGCCTTTGCCATTTTTTTATGTAATATATTCTTGACTCGCGTCACATAAACCTCTCTTTCTTTATAGCCACTTCGAATTTGCTTATTGATATTGGCATATTTTTTTGGAAAGAGATATTGAAAAGAGAGGTCTTCCAATTCTTTTTTTATGGTATAGATCCCCAGACGAGAAGCAATAGGCGCATAAATGTCAATGGATTCCTGGGAATATGCCTTACGATTATTTGCAACACGTTTCTCGATATCGCGCATGGTGTGTACACGATCCACCAGTTTGATGAATATTACGCGGATATCATTGGCGATGGCTAAAAACATTCGTCGCACTTTTTCCGCCTGTTTATTTCGATTATCTTTGGTTGAAACAGTATTGAGCTGTGTGACACCATCAAGCAGATTTAACATCCCATCACCAAAGTTTTCTTCAATTGTCTGTGGTGAAATCATCCTGGATTCAACCAGATCATGCAGCAATCCAGCGGCAATGCTTTCAACATCCATGCGCATGTTCACCAGTCCACCCGCAACATCAAATGCATGTAAAAAGGCATCAAGATCCGCTGATCCATATTTTTCGCATGCGATTTTATACGCTTGATTGATGCATGACAAATCAGCTTCTGGATAATATTCACGAACTTTTTGAATGAGTGTTTGGTGTTGTTTTTCCATAAAGTTGGCCCATGTTAAATGTTTATTTCTAACTACCGCAGCTCGTTCTCAGATCTGCCGGCAGGGTCTGAGAACGAGCTGCGGTTCAATTATTGAGAAATTAAAAAAGGAGAATAACCATTGAATTTATTTATTAAACTCTTAACAATTTTTTAGCAATGCAAATCAATGTATTTGCAGCAGTCGAAATTGATTATCCAAACCCAGATATGGGGATTTTTGGGGATTGGGAAGATAAAGACATGCCGGGTATTCCATCAACAAATATTGGTGAATATAAGCTTGAATTAAAATAATGGGCAAAACAATCCAATGTTAAACTGGATGATTCTTCAATAAACAATTATATCTATAGGATTGTGCTGAAGAAAAGCATAAAATCATAGACGTCCCCTTTATTACCCGAACGATATTAATCTAAAACAAATTCAGTTTCCCAGTCAGATACCTCTTTCCATTCAGGTTGCATTTTTTTATCAAATATATAATCTCCCATTACCAGATAATCCATTTCAGTCCGCATAAAACAACGAAAAGCGTCGGTAGGAGTGCAAACAATAGGTTCTCCACGCACATTAAAACTGGTATTGACCAAAAGACCATAACCTGTCAATTTTTTGAAAGCGTCA
>Ga0272440_1001168_pt1 | contig 21876 bp, 16 predicted proteins | sample SSMMMBAug17_FD_192440 | JGI IMG/M metagenome (GOLD analysis project Ga0272440, IMG submission 192440) | Marine sediment archaeal communities from Little Sippewissett salt marsh, Falmouth, MA, United States - SSM-MMB-Aug17 | ecosystem: Environmental > Aquatic > Marine > Wetlands > Sediment ...
GATATGTGTGCATCTCCAATGACAATGGCGCCAACTGGACTTACAAATATTATGTGACAGGCTACTCGGGTTTGAGCTGGGAAAGGGTGGAAATGAATCTGAGTGAATATGCCAATCAGGAAATAATAATACGCTTTCAAATATCAACTGATGGCTCCCAGGTTTATGATGGCTGGCATATTGATGATATTCAGATTACAGACAATCAGGCAGTGACTGCCTATCCATTTTTTGATGATATGGAAAGTGAAGACACACAACAAAACTGGGTGATGTCTACCTGGCAAAAAATATCCAGTGATGCCTACAGCGGGCAAAAATGTTTGACAGATTCACCCAAAGGTTTGGGAGGTCCTGCACCATACGTTGACCTGGTATTAAGAGGAAGCATGGATTTTAAAAATGCGGTGCGGCCTAAATTGACATTTTGGTATCATTATTACAGTAATAACTCAAGTTATCGAATATATGTTTATGGTTCAAACAATGGTGGGCGATTATGGACTGATTTATGGAATACTTATGGCTATCAAAATGCCTGGACCAAAGCTGAGATTGATTTAAATCGCTACAAAGGCTTACAGGATGTTGCAATCAAATTTATGATTCGATCCTACAATGGATACGATGGCTGGTATCTCGACGACATCCGCATTGGTGAAGATCAATCAGTTGAATCAATCATACAAATTGTATCTGGCAATGGACAAACCGGCGTGGCCAATATGCCTTTGTCGCAGCCCTTTATTGCCAGACTGTTTGATTCTGAATTTATCCCTGTAGTGGATGTCCCGGTCACATTTCAAATTACTTCCGAAAATGGCGGTCTGTTATCAATCACAAAAACAACATCTGACAGCACAGGCCATGTCACCACATTGTTTACATGTGGCTCAACATCCGGCAACAATACTGTGTCTGCTACCATTGATGATACTTCAGAAAGTGTTATCTTTTCTGCGACAACCCTGATGCCTGGTGTGGCATTGCATTTGAACCGCATTTCAGGGAATCATCAGGCCGGCCTTATAGAAACCAGTCTGAAAAACCCAATGGTCATTCAGGTAACAGATGTGAAAAACGATCCTGTTTCTGATGTGCCCATCACTTTTTATATTCTTTCTGGATCAGGCACATTGAGTGTAACAGAAACACTGACTGATGAATCCGGTCTGGCATCAACGCACCTGACCTTAGATGAAAATCCGGAAAAAGTAACTGTAATGGCCACAGCCCCTGTCCTGGAAGGTTCACTGGCCTCATTTATTGCTTTTGCGACGCTTGAGGGGGGGACAATTGGCGACATTGATGGAGATCGCATGCCAGACGAATGGGAAACCTTACATGGATTCGATGCCACCACATCAGAAGATGCATCCCTGGATGCAGATAACGATGGCTTGAGTAATGTTTTTGAATACGCCAATGCCACCGATCCCAACAACAGCGACACTGACGCAGACAACATGCCTGACCATTGGGAAGTAATTTATGGCTTAAACCCCACCAATCCTTACGATGCCATGAACGACAACGATCACGATGGAATTACCAATCTTGAAGAATATTTTGCATCGTCAATACCAGTAAAAGAGCGTCATTTTCAACTTGCTGCAATTACTGACAACTGGATAGACATTTATGGCACAGTGACCATTGATAACGTGCCTGCCGCAATTGGTGATGAAATTGCGGTATTGGATCCCTCGGGTACAGTGTGTGGCTTATTTACTGTGAAAACAGCCGGCGCATTTGGTTTTATCCATGTGTTCAAGGATGATCCCGGTACATCAGACATTGATGAAGGTGCCGAACAGGATGATATCCTCAGTTTTCGCATCTGGGACAGTAGTGAAAGCCTGGAAATCAGCACAGGCATTGAAGTCATTTCAGGCACAGAACCCTTAACATGGACATTTGATGGCGACATTGCCGAAATCAATCTCATGGGTGGCAGCATATTTGCCATACCATTGCATCAGGGATGGAATCTGATCAGTTTTCCAGTTAAAACCTGTTTTTACCTGGACAATATATCCGGCTATGATGATGGCCCGCCCAATGTACCCATGTTGCCTTTTACGACATTCAAAAAGGTAGACAGCATTGCAAACATACTGACAGGAATTGAGGGTAAATATACATCAGTGAGAAGTTCGGATAAAATTGGTGCGCATACCTTTGATCCCCTTCTGCCAGACTTTAGCGACATGAAATACATGGCCGGCGGATATGGCTATTGGATAGAAATGATAGAAGCAGGTATATTGGAGATTCAGGGAATCAGAGCTTCACCCAATGATTTTCTGGCTCTGGAAAATGGCTGGAACCTGGTGGGCTATTGGGATGAAAGCGTTCAGCATACGCAATCCAAACCATTGGTCGCTTTTCCTGATATGTCAACATTTGAACAGGTTGAACGTATTGGCGATATATTAAAATCTATTGATGGCCAATATGATGTTCTCAGAACATTTGACAGCAATGGTGCGCATACTTATGATCCCATGCTGGAACCATACAGTGATGTATACTATCTTGGACCGGGTTATGGATTTTGGGTGAGAATGAATACCAGTGGACAATTAAAATGGGGGAATTAGTTTAAAACGTAAGGGCGAACATAAGGTTCGCCCAAAATCGCACTTTTAAGAAGCATCTGTCGCAGGTTTGGCTTTCATCCCTTTTACAATTGTTTTCCCTTTGGTAAACATTTCTTCGTAATATGTACGCGCTTTTTCAGGATCAAATGTCAGAAAGGTACCTCCTGAAGCAAAATGGCGATAAAACACCTTCCCAACAGCATAGGTTGAGGCACCAGCAATAACAGGCATACTGACTGCCCCCATTGTCTGACCGATGATTGGAAAAAATTTTATTGAACTGGCGACAGGTAAGGCGGCTGATACAGGAACTGCACCACCAATTAAAGAAATGATTAAATTTTTGGTCATATCTTTTGAAAAAGGAATATCATAATATGCAGCCATTTTTCTGACCATATTCAGTTGTATTCCTGTTACGCCTAAAAAGTCCACCATGGGAATGGGAACCAGTCCGACAGCCATTGATCCATAAACATGATGTCGGATGAGTTTTGAAATTTGTTCTGAAGAAACAGGAGTTTCTAATGCTTTTGTTGTTTCATCCATTTGAGTTCTCCTTTAATTAATAATTAATGTAATTCGTAATATCATTTGAGTATAACCAAAATGGCCGGAATTTAAATGATCACTCACCATTTTTTGAACCAGGATTACACTGAAGAAGATGAAATAAACACAGTATGTTAATCATCTTATTCATCTTCTTCAGTGTAATCCTGGTTCAAAAAAATGATGAGCAAATTGTATTCACCGGCAATTTTTGGTTACACTCATATCATTTTTTCCCATATGATTTATCAATACATGCTGTATTCTCCGGAGTCAAGGAATTTATTATTGTTATCGACATCATAGATGGGGCATAAGTGTATGCACCCAATTAATGAAGGACAAAATAAGGAATGCTCTGAAAATAATTTTTTTGCCCCTTCTATGCTGTTGATAACAATAGATACTTCTTCAAATTCTGCCCAATCTCTTGTCAAAAAAAAAAGCGGACTGAGTGCGTGCCATTCAAAAGAATTGGAAAAAGACATTTGGCTTTACTTTTTTCTGATCACCCAATTCATAAACGCACCAATAAATAAGGGTTCTTTAACCAACAGGAAAGAAAAAAACACAATGCTCAAACCAGAAAGCAACAAGAAAAATGAAGGAATTGTTTGTTTCAAAATTCCCAAATAAACCATGCCCAAAACAGATGATAATACCATTAACATTGCATTGATGATATTCGTTCCTGCAATCACTCTTGATCGTATTTCAAAAGGCGTTTTTTGTTGAATATATGCATACAAAGGAACAATGTAAAACCCACCAAAAACACTATACATGAACAAATCAATTATAATGCGATAACTGCCATCTGTTAGAAGAAATATTTGTAAGGACATGATCTGATCTGAAGGTGCCGTATATGCAAAGGGTATGTCTGATCCGAATAGACATAAACCCAATACGCCAAATGTTGTCAGGCCTAAATCCACGTGATGATTGGATAGCTTTTCACAAAGCATTGATCCCACACCAATTCCCAATGAAAACATAGTTAAACACAGCGTGGCGACACTTTCATTTCCCATCAGACATGTTCGTGTGAAATTGGGAATTTGTGTTAAGAAAGCGCCGCCTAAAAACCAGAACCAGGATATGCCCCATACACATCGCCATATGGTGGGGTCCTGTTTTGTAAAGCGAATGGTTTTATATGTCTGTATCAGCGGATTCCATTGAAATTTAAGATCCGGGTCAGCTGGCGGTGCTTTTGGGATGAACCATGATGTCAACCAACCAATACATGCAAAAACGAGTACAGCAAAAGACAGGGCTGTTTTACCATAACCTGTTTGTATTAATATACCGCCAGTCATGGTTCCCAGCAAAATTGCAGCAAATGTTCCCATCTCTACCAGCGCATTGCCGCCGATCAATTCCTTTTCTGTCAAATGCTGTGGGATAATACTATACTTGGCTGGGCTAAAAAATGTTGATTGTGCGCCTGTCAGGAACAAAACAAAATATAATAAGGTCAGACTTTCAGTAAAAAAGCCAAGACATACCAGCGACATAATAAAAATTTCGCCCAATTTGATTTTACGAATCAATCCTGATTTTTCATATTTATCTGATAGTTGGCCGGAGGATGCTGAAAAAAGAAAAAATGGGAGTATAAACAATCCTGCCCCCAAATTGATCAGCAGATTGGGGTTGAAATTTAATTTATCCAGACTGTAAAAAGAGACATAGATAATTAACGCATTTTTATAGACATTATCATTAAAGGCTGTAAAAAATTGTGTCCAGAAAAATCCTGAAAAGCGCCGCGAAAATAATAATTTCCATTGATTGACATTTTTTTCAGGAATATCCATATTTTTTTCCTTGAACTTAGGTAATGATTGAAAATCAGCTAGCAGACCTCTTTAAGCTGCTTTTCAAGAAATCCTCTGAATTCATGATAATCCTTTTCAAGGATTTTAAACACTTTTTGAACATTTTTCTCAGATTGTTCGGTTACAGCGGCCCCCATTTTATTACATTGCATACTTAATCGACTTGAACCGAAAATATTGATGATAGATTTCATTGCATGGGCATATTCTTTTATTTTGATAAAATCCATTTCTTCCACAGCACGTTGTAAAGATTCAAAAAGTGTCGGGCTTTCTTTAAGAGCTAATTGAATCAATTCATCGTAATTATCCTTCAGTTCATTTTTCAATTCCTGAAATTGATCCAGATCAAAAGATGATTGCACGTTTGATTCTTGTGAACTGAATGCCTGTTCTGATGAATCTTTTTCAAAAAGATGCGTATCAAATATTTGTTTGAGTTTTTCCAGATTAAATGGTTTGGTGCAATAGTCATCAAACCCCGATTGAAGATAATCTTTACGCTTTCCAACCAATGCATCGGCTGTTAATGCAATAATCACAGGCTGTCTGTCTTCATCCAGTATTTCACGAATACGTCTGGTGGCTTTTATGCCATCCATTTTGGGCATCATAATATCCATTAGAATGATATTATAGTCTTGTTTATTGACACGATTGATGGCTTCAAGACCATTGACTGCATAATCAAAAGGATATCCCAGTTTATTCATGTAATAGGTAAATACTTTTCGATTGGACGGATTATCTTCAACAAGCAATATTTTTAGCTTTGAAATGTCTTTTGTGTGAGATATTGATTGTACTTGTGGCTTTTCATTTTTTTCAAGCAGCAAAGGATCACTTTCCGGCAATTCTAAATACAGGAAAAAACTTGCCCCTTTATTCAATTGGGATTCTAGCCAAATTTTACCTTTCAACAATCTGGCAAGATGATAACTGATGGACAAGCCAAGGCCGGTTCCTTGATAATTTTGTTGACTGACATTCACCTGCGTAAAATTATGGAATATGTATTCTTGTTGATCTTTTGGGATACCAGGACCTGTATCTTTTATTTCAAATAATATCCCCACATTTTCTGATTCTGTTTTTGTCTGTTGAACAATAATTTCAACTGCGCCATCATCAGTAAATTTGATCGCATTTCCAATCAGGTTGAACAAAATTTGTCGAATCCGAATGGGATCACTTTCATATACGCGATGCATCTCGTCAGGAATTTGATATGAAAAGCAAATATTTTTTTCTTGTGCTTTGGGCAATAGCAGATGGTAGACATCTTCAAGCAAGGAGGTCAGATCAAATGGCCGCATATGTAATTCAAGTTTTCCCGCTTCAATTTTTGAAATGTCTAAAATATCGTTGATAATGGTTAACAGCATTTCTCCGCTGTTTTTCAATGTGTGTAAATATTCTTTTTGCTCTTCGGAAACCGCTGTTTTGAGGAGCAGATCTGTCATTCCCAGTACACCATTCATGGGTGTCCGGATTTCATGACTCATTCGGGCCAGGAATTGAGATTTGAATATGGACGATTGTTCAGCGGTTTGTCTTGCCTGTCGTAATTGTTCTTCCATGTGCTTTCGATCAGTAATGTCAATTCCAAGTCCGAGGACAGCAGATTCATCTTTTCCTTTCTGAAAGGGATAATAATGCATGGCAAAACAATCACCTGATTTTGTTATCCATTCTTTTGTCTGTTGTTGTCCTGTCTCGATTACTTTTTTCATAACGCAATCATCACATTGATCGGAAACGCAAGGCATGATTTCAAAGCAGTAAGAAGAGGTATTGTCTCCAATATATTTTGTGAAATATTGATTGGCATAAGAAATGGTTTGATCTGGATGAATTAAAAAAACAATTGCCGGCAGATTTTCCAATAGTGAATAGAACTTTTCCTGTTCACTTTTAAGTAAATTTTCGGTTTGCTTATGGGATTGTATTTCCTTTTCAAGTATTTTATTTAAAGATTGTAAATTTGCATTACTGCGTTCTATTTCCTGTCTGCTCATTTTCACAGATTCTTCTAATTTTGTTTGTTCTATCTTTTGATCAGTAATATCAGATACATGGAAAAGAATATATCCAGGTGGAAAAAATACCCAACTGGCATCCAGATATTTTCGTTCACCAGTGGTTCGTAAAGACAAATAAAATTGCTTCCGAACACCATGTAACTCTCTTCGACACTGATTCATCCATTCCAGGATGTGTGGCACATCAAAATAAATATCTGATGCTTTATGTCCGAGCAAATCTTGTATTTTGGGACCGGAAAATTTTAAGGCAGCCTCATTGATATCAATCAGAATCATATCATCATCTATGATTTTCCAGATATAAGTGGGCAGCGGAAATAAATAGAATTGAAAAAGAAATCGGTCGTCTTTTTCATTTATGGTTTCATTGGCAATATTTTTTGATGCGATTTCTTTGGCGAGTTGCGCGGCAGATTCTCCTTTTTGATGTTTCATTTTCTGAATTATGTCTGAAGATGTATTCATATTTTGATATTGCGATACTGAATGTGTATCCATATCAATCTCCTCACTCATTAAACACCTTTTTGAAGATGGTCTTTACATATTTGAGATGATAGTTGATATCGAAAATTTCTCTAATTTTGTTTTCAGTTAAATAATTGAGAATGTCTTTTTCTTGAAGAACAATATCCATAAATGCTTTATTTGAATGCCAGGTATCCATAGCGGGTTTTTGGACCATCCGGTAAGCATCTTCACGCGTTACACCTTGAGAAATAAGGTTTAGCATCAATTGTTGAGAAAAAATTAAACCACGCGTTTTTTCCAAGTTTTTTTGCATGTTATCAGGATAGACCATTAAATTTGTCATGATTCGGGTGAGACGATGAAGCATGTAATCAATGAGGATGGTGCTGTCAGGGGCTATCACACGCTCAACTGATGAATGGCTGATATCTCGCTCATGCCATAAGGCAACATTTTCAAATGCTGCCATGGCATTACTTCGAATCAAACGTGCCAGGCCAGACATATTTTCACTGCCGACTGGATTGCGTTTATGGGGCATTGCTGATGAGCCTTTTTGGCCTTTTGCAAAATGCTCTTCAACCTCAAGAACTTCTGTGCGCTGTAAATGACGAATTTCCACAGCAATTTTCTCAATTGTTGCAGCCAGGATTGCCAGCGTTGAAAAATATTCTGCATATCGATCCCGCTGAATAACCTGGGTTGATGCCTTGACTGATGTCAGCCCCAATTTTTCACAGACCATTGTTTCAATTTTTGGCGGAATATTGGCATATGTTCCCACTGCACCAGACAACATTCCCACAGCGATATTGTTTAAGGCACTGGTCATTCGTCTGCGATTGCGGCTCATTTCATCATACCACACAGCCAGTTTGAGCCCAAAAGTGATTGGCTCTGCATGGATACCATGTGAGCGACCGATCATAACAGTATTTTTGTGTTCATGCGCCTGATCTTTGATCGCTTCCATCAGCGCATCGCACCCCGCAAGAATTATTTCAGATGCCTGTTTCAGTCGAATGGCCATACTGGTATCAAGTACATCTGAGGATGTCATTCCCATATGAATGTAGCGGGAGTCAGGGCCAACATGTTCGGCAATGTTTGTTAAAAACGCAATCACATCATGTCGGGTTTCCTGTTCGATTTCCTCAATGCGAGCCACTGAAAATTTTGCACGAGATTTGATACGTTCCATTGCATCAGTGGGAATCATTTCATATTGCGCCATGGCTTCACATGCAGCAATTTCTACTTGAAGCCATGTCTGGTATTTATTCTCTTCTGACCAGATTTGTCCCATTTGCGGGCGTGTATATCGTTCAATCATCGTTCATTCTCCTTATTGATAAGTTGCGTCCTGCGGTGATTCAATGACAGAAATTGCCGAACGATCAACATGCAGGGGGTCGATTTCAATATAAATCGTGCCCAATAAAAGGCTTTCACGTTCAATATTCAACCGAAAGCGTTGTTTTTGATGAGACCTTGAATATTGTGTCAGTGCATTCCAATCAATGGCTCTATAAGGGCGAACCAGTAAGCGCGGGGAATTCTCGCCATTAATAAAAAACTGTACGCCCTTATTTTTTTGAATATTGGTTTTACAATCAATCAACACGACAAATGCTTTTTCACCTGCAAAAATGGTTTCGCCAGGTGAGACACATCGCTTGTCATTTTTATTGACCTTAAAAACAACATACGACAAAATTGGATCTGCCAAATCAAAGAACAATTCGCCAATCTTTTGTCCCTTGAAACTTGGCACAGCATGATAAATACGTCCTTCCTTATTTAGAGAATAGTTTTTTTGCAAATCACAGTCTGTCCGAATAACAAAACCACGGTCTTCACCGCTGTTATTTTTAGGAGTCGGCACAAATCCTTTAAAATTAAATGTAATATCGCTGGGTTCATATGTATTTGATATAATTTCAACAAGTTCAATGGTATCTCCTTTTACAATCGGAATCCGCTCATAATTATTGTAGTATCCGGATATGCCATTGATTTTAACCCAGTAAAACAATATGTCTGATCGCTGCTTTTGTGAAAGTTCAGTTTTAACCAGTCGGGTACGTTTTCCACCGATTGCAATATTGACACTCCCACAATGATAGTGATCCTTTCTTACATTTATTTTGGTTTTTTTATTAATTTGGATTCGTTTTCGTACATCATTGACCGTTCCATATCCCAGAACATCCGCAACAGTTCCTCTGTCGTAGTTGCTTTCGACATGGGTAATCATGATCGTATCCCCTTTATCTATATGAAGCGTCTGCCCATCCTCAACAACAACAGGCATATCATCGTTCACAGATATGATCAGATGCTTCAGTTTGGGGGGATCAACTTTAACAGCCGGCGTTTCTGGAATAATGTCAAGGTACTTCATGAATGCATTGATTGCGAGATTATGATGGAATACTTTTTGTTCAAGAGGAAGTGATTTACTGGATTCAATTCCATATGCAGGGATTCCTCTCCGATACAAGGAATAATATGTTGCTGATTTTCGCTGTTCTTTATGACGAGAATCCCTTGAATGGGTTCGATGATTGTTAAAATGGAAATGATGGCGCTTATTGGGAATATAGCGATTAATATCCTTGGTGACCTTTCGCGCAATCTCTCCCAGCTCAAGCTTTTCTCCGGTATTGGGGTTGATATAAATATCACAATCCGCGATAATGGATTGTCCATAACGCATGGGATTACGCATGTTGTTTTCCCACTTTTCTGAGAAAAAACCAGAGCCATCATGTAAATTGAGTAACAAATCTGATTCATCAATCAATTTTTTTAGTATTTCAACAACATTTGCCTCATACGTTTTTTTTCCACCCCCAGCAAATTTTCGGTTCATATCCACATTAACAGTGCGTTTCCCTAACAAAATTGAATAAAAATTTGCACGTGGCACCACAATCAAATTGCCCTTTAACAAAGAGGTATCAACGTATTGATCAGCAGACAAAAAACCACCGGGCTCATCCCCCTGAATGCCACCGATTAGCATCAAGGTTTTTCCTGGCTTTTTCCCATGAATTTTGAATACATGAAGTTCATGGTTGGTGCCCTCGAAATAAACATTATGTCGTTGATTTCCAGCCCACACCAGTGAAAAAATTGCCATACTTGCAACACATATACAGATCAAGTATTTAAAGTAGATGATATATTTTTTCATAATAATCCTATATTACTAAATGTTTATAATTCTATTAGTATTGGAACTGTTTTGTTTACCAATTTCTGACCATGCTTGGAATATACCAGAATGGTCGCTTCATTGAAATTGCCCAAGTGTTCAACATCCTGAATGCGATGTCGCACAGTTTTAAATCGCGCCACATAAAATGGCCTTCCTTTTCTAAAATTTACTGGCCGACCATAGCGTAGCTTTATAGATGGATAAGCCACTGCATCATGATCATTTTTAAGAATGACAAATGATGTGCCAGAAATCGCTTTTCTGGCTTTCACGATATTTCTCAAAATAAAACTAAATCCGATTCGGTTATCGTTTTTGTTAATAATTAACTTAATATCAGTTGCTCTCACTGTTTGATGATAGCGTATTGTGGAATCAACTTCTTTTTGTGCGACAGGAATAACATCAATATTGCCTGACAACGAAAAATCATTTTGATTAAAATGATATGGCTCGGAAAAAATGCGCCGAAATGTCCCCTCATCAAACAAATTTGGTTTAGAGATAATTTTATATTCATTTTCCGGCAACTTACGACATGGCATTCGAATAATCCCTTTATCACCATAAACGGCCTTTTGAATGGCTACTTTTTCAAACAATTGCTTGTTTTCTCGAATCACCTGAAAATATAGTTGGCCCATAACAATTGTTGATAGGACAGCAAGAATGCATATGATTACACCCAGAATCATCCTGGCACGTAAAAATTTAATCGTTTTAATCTGACCATTCACACCGATCATAAGAATGGTCCACCCTTTTCGTTTGGAAACTTTTTTTCGTATCATCATAAACTATTCCAGTATTCTCGATATATTTTCCATTGTCCATCATCATATTTCAGAATCAGGGTTTTTCTGCCATAGGCAGAAAACATATTGGATTTATATGATTGGTTAAAATAAACTTTTGCCCTGTTTTTATATTTTTTATAAAATTTTATAGAAATTTTTTTCCTTTCTACTTTGATATATTCGTACTTTTTGTTCAATCGATCTTTATATGCAATCCATTGTTGTTTATTTTTATTCTGTGATCTAAAATTATCTGCATAGAATGTGGCATAATGTTCAAGGTTTTTCGATCCCCATGCATCAAGCCAATTATCAACCATTTGCGTAATAATTGACCGATCATGATCTACATAAATAGTTGTTTTCTTATTGGCAATTGATGAAATTAATGGGTGAGACTGCTCCGCAAGGCCAGATGATGCGATCAGGAGAGGATAGTTATCAACTGTTTTTACAGTGGATGTTTGATATTCCTCACCCACAATGCGCCACTTTTCCTTATATCGCACAATAAACAACTTTTTCTTACCTGCCATATAGGCTCTAGGGGTAATATTTTGTATGTTTGTTTTTTGATAAACAGCCCCTGATGAAACAATTTGATCCACCAATACGACATAAATGCGATCATGTTTTACGATAATTGGATGCAAGAACTGGATAACCGCTTCAGGATATAAATTTTTTACGTTTTTTCTCAACAGTACCCATTTCTCCCACCATTTTGGAATATAGTCTGAAATATAATTGTAATGTGAAAAATATGCTTTGGCATCACTGTACATCAATAAATTTTCAAGTGTTCTTAAGAATTGAATCAATGAAATACGAACCGGTTCATTTTCTTCTGGACTCACATATTTAATGCGTTTTTGAATAATGATGGGGGTATGATGTAAATCAATATATTTGTCTAATGCGTCGATATCTTTATTCACCATAGCCACACAGCCATTCGTGTCTCTATCTTTTAATTTTTTATTTGTTCCATGAACCCAAATAGCACTTCCATTCTTACCTGCAAAACGATCCATATAATTGGGATAATCTGTGGGGAACGCACGTGTTCCATAAATTGGCGTCAGGTCTCTTTTGGTGTAACGATTGTTGAAAAAATAAACACCTTCAGGCGTTTTACGATCACCGGACTGTTTTTTAGACCCTTTATTTTCACCGGTTGAACATCGAAATCGTTTCAATTCCCTGAATTGCCCATCAAATGCATACACAAACAATGTTTGGCTCTCTTTTTCCACGAGTAGAAGGTAATCAACTGATCGATTCGTTTCCATAGCAATCAATGAAGCAGGAATGATTTTTTCGGCATTGACCGCTGAACAAATCAGTAAATAAATTCCCAATGGCCAGAACAAATATGCCCGATGATTTCTTTTTTTTCTAAACACTCTCAACAATTTATCCTCCTTACATGATAAGTGCATCACTTATCCACATTACCTTTACAAAAATTTTTAACTATATTATTGATTATTCAATTTGTCAAATCTTTAGTTTTGACCGCACGGATTTGACATCCAGTTTCAGCACCCAGTTCCAGGCTTGCATCCCCACAATTTATGGATATTTCCAGCAACCCTTTACTTCCAATAATGGCTAACAATTCACCTTTACGCACCTGTGCATAATTGTTTGAAATACCTCGAATCGTTACATTGTTTATGTATATGGTGAATGTTTTGTTGGTATCCTGATTCAGATCTTTTTGAGAAATATTTGTGATCAGGTTACCAAAACGATCTATCATGATAACCTTTCCCAGAAATTGATCCTTTTGTTTTTTGGGATAGATATCTGATAATTTGACCAGTTGATTGGCAGGTAATGACATACCCAATTTATTTATATTATAATCTTTAGATAAATGTGCAGCAACAGGCGCAAAAATATCTCTTCCATGAAATGTATTGCTTACTTGAGATAAATATAAAGGGGATGCTGGCAGAAAAGCAGATAAGCAATTATAATTATTAATAATAAGCGTTAATATCCCATTGTCCGGTGCTAAAAAAAAATAATCATTGGCTTCTAAAGCAACGATACGTCGATCTGTGCCAACCCCGGGATCCACAACTGCGACATGAATAGTTTGCCTGGGAAAATACGCATGGGAATGCCAGAGCATATATGCCGCCTGAGTAATATTTTGAGGGGCAATGTCGTGACAAATATCAATAACCCTGGCCTGAGGATTAATTGAAGCAATCACGCCCTTCATGACACCAACATATTCATCACATAAACCAAAATCTGTTAACAATGAAATGCACGATATTTTCATATTTTATGGAATCATTAAGAATACAGGCAGAGTGCCCATATGATGTAAAGTTTCGATTACTTGTAAAATCATATAAAACAGCAGAAACCACATAGATTCCAGCATGGCTTTAATAAAAATGCGAGGTTTAACAGCATATTCCTCACTTTCATTAAAATGCTTGAAATCAGGTATCCATCTCGGTATATTTTTTATATACGCCTCAAATTCTTTTCCATACACGGCCTTCAATTTAGACTCTTCTTCGTCAACGACTGATGGATAAAGAACAATAAATAAGATAACCATTAATGCAAGCGCAAGTAAATTTTCCGATGCAAAACCCAATCCAATAGTGCCAATAAAGCTAAAAACGTATAATGGATTTCTTACCAATGAATAGGGGCCAAATTGAACGAGCCGATCATCTTTATAGCCGCTGATATATAAAAAACACCATATTCGACCCAGTGTTGTGGCAACAAGCATCATAAATCCAAGCCATTGAATTGTCATATCTAAATATGAATATTCCTGCCATGAATGGGATGTAAATAACAATAATATCAGTAATGATACTGCGATTATCTTCGTATACCAGATACGATTTTTTACAAAAAATTGCATTTTTCCCCTTAATTTTTAGCTTATATGAGTTATTGTTTGACATTTAATTCTTTATTTTATACAATTTTAGATAAAAAATACAAGAGAAATTATTTTGATGGTACTTAACAAACACGACATAAAAGCATATATCTCACAGTTGCCCCCATTAATTGAGCAACTATCAGATCCCAAGACCCAGATTCAGCCCAATGGCGTCGATTTAACCCTGGATAAAATTTATTCGTTTGATGGCATTGGACAAATAGATTTTTCAAATGAGAACAGACAATTACCCAAAAAAGTTCATCTGCCATTTAACAATGATGGTTATGTGAGGCTAGCAACTGGTACGTATGGGGTGAGTTTCAAAGAAATAGTGAATTTACCAAATCATATCATGGCATTGGGACGCCCCCGCTCCAGCTTAATTCGTATGGGCGCTTCAGTTGTTACTGCTGTTTGGGATGCGGGCTATCGGGGTAGAAGTGAGGCCATGCTGTCAGTTCTACATCATGAGGGGATTACCATTTATGAAAATGCCCGATTGCTTCAACTGATTTTTTTTCAATTGTCTGGAAAAACAGTCGCATACGATGGCATATACCAGGGAGAAAACATTTATTAAAACGCGCGCTGTATCACCAGCAACAAACACCCTCTAGAGATCAGGCAACAAGCAGAATTATCCCAAACAATGTAATGACAATCGCTCCCATAAAAGTCAGCGTACTTTGCATCACCCCATACATCTTTTGAGAGGACCTGCTCATTGTCGAAATTGTATTTCTTGATAAAATTGCAATTGAAGCAAAGATACTGGTGGTTATCCCCATACCAATCCCCATGACCAGCAATGCAATCAATCCAACTTCAATGATATTAATTGATATTGTAAAAATTAGGATAATTGCTGCCCCCGGGCATGGAATCATGCCTGTTGTAAAAGCAACAAACAATAATTGTTTTATATTGTGATTTGTTAACTCAGGTTCATCATCATTTTTTCTCATGTCCATTATGGCATGAATAAACAGAAAAATGCCTATAATGATTAATAACGCATAACTTATACGTTCCACGGGTAGCGCCGAAGAAAACAACACAGGTGATTGAAGAAACATCTTCATAATCAGCACAAACACCGCACCGGATATGGCATGTGTCATTGATAATGCAAATGCCATCAAAACCCCCAGGCTATAATTGCCAGGTCTTGCTACAAAGTAGGATAACACAATTGATTTGCCATGTCCTGGTCCCAAAGCATGAACAATGCCATATATGAAAGAAAATAAAAGAAACAGAAATAGAGACTTCCCCCAAAAATTTTTTTGAATATCATTCCCAAACTCGGTCATAATATCTTTGATAAGCGCCTGCCATTGATTAACCTGCATGACAATTGTCTGCCACACACCAGTTTTTTGCGTCTGATCGCTTTCAGGTGCCTTCGTAGGCACATTCAAAAGACTTTTTTTTTGGGAAGTTGATAAGGTTTTGCAAGTTGATATGGTTTTGTTAAACTGAACCGCCACCCCTTTGGGGGTAATCTGTCCCATATAATATGAAAACATTTTCATCGGTTCAATTGTATGCTGGATGTTTAAGCCATCAGCTTCAGAAATTAAAAATGACGATATTCGAATGCTGGTATAAAAGGAATCATCGTAAACACTCATTTTAACTGATGAAATATCCTGATCAGCTTTCAGATAACAAGGAATAAAAAAGTCATATACCAATCCTTTTGTGGTTGCCTGTGCATTAAAATCTTGTGCAACGAAATCTGTAATATCTTTATTTTTAATATGGATATGTTGAAAATAATTGTGTTTGACTAATGAATCAAAGGCGCCTTTCTTAATGCTTTTGATATCATCCGGTGATAAAGTCAATTGATCAGGATCATAGCCGGGCGCAAACGAACTCAGCATGTTGCCAGAAAACATCCGGTCCAGCACCCAGTGATTGTGGAATCCGGCAAGGCCGTTCTGATCAAATACAACTGTGATATCACACTGAATAAAGACATGCGGATGGGCAAACACCATTTCTGAGCTGATGAATAAAAATATAATGATTAATTTTTTCATTAATTTATTGAAAAAAGATGTCTTACAATTGTTCCAATAATCGAACATGAATATTATCAAATCCCCCATTTGACATGACGATTATCAGATCATTTGCCTGAGCTGTATTGATAACAAAATCAATAATCTGGTCAGTTGTTTCAAAAAAATGGGCATCCTGTCCTTTTTGTTTAAGCATGTCAACCAGTTCCTGTGAAGAAAATCGTTCATGTTCAGGAATTTTTTCCAGAAGCGGTGCCTGTCTGATACATACAATATCAGCCGGATAAAAGGCATCAGGGTAAACATTTTGAAAAACACGTCGACGGCTGGAGTTTGTTCGGGGTTCAAATACAGCAATAATGCGGCCATTTTCATAAAAGGGTTTGACCGCTTTCAGGGTTTCAAGAACTGCAGTGGGATGATGGGCAAAGTCATCCATTACAGTAATTCCCTTTTTTATTCCTCTGACTTCCTGTCGTCTTTTAATCCCCTGAAATGATTCAATGGCTGTTGCCATATCGAATTTATCGATCCCTAAATCTGATGCGACCGCAATGACAGCAAGTATATTTGCCAGATTATGGTCACCCATCATGGGTGTTTGAAAATGATGAAAGAATTGCTTGTTGGAATATACATCAAATTTTGTCCAAGGCGGTTCGTATTGAACAGACTGAATATTCCAGGATGAATCAATATTGCCATAAGTTTCACAGCGACATGGGGGATCTTTGATCAATTCCTGCACATTGATATTGGGATGATATGCCATCAGCAAACTATCTTTTGATAATCCCTTAATCAGGCGATAAAATGATTCTTTTACATGGGACAGATCCCGATATATATCTGCATGATCAAATTCTATGCTGGTTAATATGGTATGTGAAGGTTTGTAATGAAGAAATTTCGGTGATTTATCAAAAAAGGCGGTATCATATTCATCACCTTCCACCACCATGTATGGCCCATTGCCAATACGATAATTGCTTGAAAAATTTTGAACAATGCCGCCAATGAAAAAGGAGGGATCTTTGCGAGCTGATTGCAAAATCCATGAGAGCAAAGAAGAGGTCGTTGTTTTGCCATGTGTACCGGTGACAAGCAGAATGTTGCGGTGACCAAAAAAGTGTTGAATGGCCTGAGGCATTGAGCAACAAGGCAGACCTTTTTCACTCATGGCAATCACCTGGGGATTGTCTTTGGATACTGTGTTACCAACAATTACCAGATCCGGTTTCGGCGCAATATGTTCCGGTAGATACCCCTGTAATACTTCTATTCCTTTTTCAGCAAGAAAGGTGCTCATGGGCGGATAAACATTTTGATCTGAACCTTTCACATGAAGGCCCAAATCTTTAAGCATACAGGCGAGCGCCCCCATACCAGTGCCGCAGATAGCGATCAAATGGACGGATTGAACATTTTTTGGGATCGTATTATTTAACATGTTAGCGCGTTACAGAGCTTTCTTTGATAATGCGCCATTCCTGCACATCTTTTTTGAATAAAATCAATTTTTTTGTCTGATCTTCGTAATTATTTGATGAATAAAACTGATCAAAAGTCACACGTGCAAGCGTACAAGTCACAAATGTAATCTGAGGATTGGCTATGGTTACATTGATATATTTTTTGTTTAAGCGTCTTTTTCTTGATCGTTCCCATCTTTTTCGGCTCATATTTGATGGCAGCTGAAAATCCGGTGCATACATAGAAAGATAGCCCTTAATATCCCGACGCGACCAGACTGATGCCCAGGTTTTTAATGAATTGACAATGGCTTTTTCCGCAATTGATTTGAGTTCAGGATGATTATTCCATGTCGGACATGGGCCTGGCTCAGTTTTCGCAGCATCCATGTGCGTTGAAATTGTTTTTTTGTTTTTTTGATCGCCTTTTGATATTTTTTTAACCTCTTGCTGAATAACGTTTTGAACCATCTTTTGTGCTTCAGCGCGCGCAATATTTTTTGCCTGAATTTTGTGTGGTGTAGAGGCTGGTGGATTTTGAATTTGAGATGGCTGCTGAATCGAGTTACGAGAGTGTGTTAGCTGAGGTGCCTTTTGTCGATATACTTTTTGCTCACTTGCTGCTATTTTTTTGGGGTTGCCCTGCATAATGGGTAAGTTATTGATATGATTTAACTTCTTGTGAATTGATTTTTTATCTGGATCAAGTTGCAAGGCTTTTTCATAGGACTGACGTGCAATATTCATATATATATCACCGAGATTCTCATGAGCTTTTGTATAACCAGGATAGATTTCAATGGCCTTTTTTAGGGCGTCTCGTGCATGATAGTAATCTCCCTTAACTGCGTATGATACTGCTAAATTATTATAAAGCTCTGGTTTTAAGGGGTATTCCTGTGTCAGCAACTTAAAAACATCAATGGATTCATCAATTCGTCCGGATTCAAACAGGATCAACCCGCGCAAAAAAAGTGCTTCCGGTTGTTTTTCATTGGCTCCCAGATACGTATCAACCTGTTTCAGAGCCTCTTTGAGCTGACGTTTTTCCAGTAAATTTCGGATATGATCAAGAGTTGAATCCGCCAGAATAATGCCGGGTATTATCAAGCAGCTTATGACAATACAAATAATTTTTTGGAAATTTTTTCTCATTAAATCCTCCATCAACTTGATTTTTTATGTTGCTGAATTCTTTGTGTTTATTTATATAAATATAATTATAAATGATGTATGAATTATCTTAATATTTATCGTTAATTAGCAGCCTTATAGCTGGCGTAAATTTTGCTTAGGAATTCTCTGAAAATAAGTTCCCCTTTTTAAAAAATGTTCATCGGGGTTTTTGTTCTGTAGAGACGTAGCATGCTACGTCTCTACGTGCCAAACGATTATACGTTCAAGATAAATGGGGGAACTTATTTTTCAATGATTCCTTAACGAATAGAAATCGAGCAATACTTATCTCGAACCGATGAACTTTGTTTGAAAATAAAATACAATATTTATTATAACAACATTATCTTGTCAATTGATAAAGCAAAAAATATTTATGTAGGTTCACTGTTATTGTTTACAGGCAAACGAATGATAAAACTTGTCTTATTTGGAACGCTTTCCGCATGAATGGTTCCTTCATGCATCTCAATAATGTACTTTGAAATGGCTAAACTCAATCCCAGCCCTTTTTGATGATGCATGATATCGCGCACAGCAAACTCATGAAAAATTTTATCCATCCATTCGGGCTCAATACCTTTACCCTGATCTGTAATTCTTATCTCACAAGCAGTATCCAGTTTTATTTGTTCAATGGTGACAGTACCATCAGTGGGGGAAAATTTAACCGCATTTTCAATTAAATAGATAAAAACTTTTACAAGCATTCGCCAATCAGCCACAAATACGATATCGTCATCAGCATCATTAAATACAATCTTTAAATTCTTAGCTTTGACATCTTTCTGTACAGCTTTAATCGCACCACTTAAAAATGACTTTAAAGAATTGCTGTTTTTATCCAGTTTTAACCCACTTTTAATATCACAAAGCAAGGTTGTCTTTTTTACGAATTCAAGCAATCGTCGGCCACTATCTTCAATGACCTTTATATAGGCTTTGGCCTCATCTCCAATTGAATCATCAGAACATAAAAGCTCTGTTGAAAGCAGAATTCCATTTAATGGTGTTCGGGTTTCATGTGAAAAAACACGAAGCAAATCACTCTTTATTTGATCCACTTCCTCTGATCGTTTCAATCTGAGAAATACCTGTATTTTAGCCTCAAGTTCTTCATCAACAAATGGCTTGACAATATAATCATCCGCCCCCGATTCATATCCATGTAACCTTTCCTCAAGCATTGATTTTCCAGAAACCAGAATAATTTTTAACAGATAGTACCGGTGATCAGCGCGTACACGACGACAAACTTCATAGCCATCAATGCCAGGCATCATGATATCCAAAAGCATCAAATCCGGATTGAATTCAGGCAAAATCTGAATCGCATCCTCACCTGTTTCAGCCACTCTGACTGTATATTTTTCAGACAGAATTTCTTCCAGAATTTCTAAATTAAGTGGATCATCATCAACTACAAGTATTTTAAAATGGTTTGTTTCCATATAGTTTCCATATTTGGATTGATCAGATGACTACTGATATGCGTCCAAACGATTTTTTGAACTGTGGATATATTGTTTAACCAATCCACAATTGACATAAGACGCTAAACACCAGACTATCCCACAGAAATTCTTGGCCAAAAGATTACAAACGATTTGGCTCTCCCAATGAAAAACCAAGCTCAAGCGCCTGCTTGTTCATATTTAAAAATTCTTTGGGAATTCTTGTTTCAAGCACTTTAATGATGGATTCAAGTTTTAAAACATCAGTTAACGCAATTACAGCTCCTAACATACAGATATTGAAAACAATGGGTTTTTTAATTTCTTTCATAACATTTTCATACATAGGAATTAGAACCTGTCTGGCATCTGCTTTTTTATGCGTTTTCACCATACTAGAATCGGATAAAAGCGTTCCACCAGGACGAACGATAGGTGAGAATTTGTGATAGGCTTCCTGAGTCAAACACACCAGAAAATTGGGTTGTGTTACTTTGGGAAAAAGGATTTCCTTGTCATCAATGATGACATCTGAACGTGTTGCACCGCCGCGTGCTTCAGGTCCATATGCCTGCGCCTGAACAGCAATCAGGTTTTCGTGCATAACTGCTGCTTCGGCAAGTACGATTGCAGCTGTTATGACTCCCTGTCCGCCTGAACCTGAAAATACAAAACGAATTCTACTCATAATTACGTGCCTTTTCTTATTTTTTCTATCAATGAACTATACTCACTGCAATATTCAGGTAGTTCCTTTTGAACGAATACACCACGTTCAATCAGATCGGGATTTTCCTGTTTTGATTTTGATCCAATTGGCGTGGTTCCAGTTTTATAGGACTCCATCATATCGATTGCACCACCCAATTTGTTTCGACGTCCAAAATTGGTTGGGCATTGAGATAATACTTCAACCACAGAAAATCCATCATGCAAAATGGCCGCTTTGATCATTTCAGTGAGTTGCTTGACATGATAGGTTGTTGTTCGTGCGACAAAAGATGCACCGGCAGATGTGGCCAATTCGACGACATCAAAATCATGATCAATATTGACATAGGGTGCAGTTGTTGCTTTATACCCACAACCAGTCAATGGTGAAAACTGTCCACCGGTCATTCCATAAATACGATTGTTCATAACAATTGCTGTCATGGCAATATTTCTTCGCGCAGCATGAATAAAATGATTGCCGCCAATCGCCAGTGCGTCGCCATCCCCCATGGGAACAATCACGTTCAACTCCGGCAGGCTCATCTTGATCCCTGTTGCGAATG
>Ga0272440_1001169_pt1 | contig 21867 bp, 43 predicted proteins | sample SSMMMBAug17_FD_192440 | JGI IMG/M metagenome (GOLD analysis project Ga0272440, IMG submission 192440) | Marine sediment archaeal communities from Little Sippewissett salt marsh, Falmouth, MA, United States - SSM-MMB-Aug17 | ecosystem: Environmental > Aquatic > Marine > Wetlands > Sediment ...
GAGGATATAGTTTGTTTTCTTCTCATGCTGTCGCCAATTGGAACAGAAGGGAGAAAAAATGAAAATAGAAGATATAGCCGAGCGAATGAAGGGGCAAGACACGAGGGCGACGAAATATCCAGTTTATTGTGTCCAAACGTTGCGCAAGGTTTACGGCGTTGGTCGTGAATGGACGGATCGTTTTATTTACCTAGATAGTTTGGACGGAGATGGCGAATGTGAAACAGAGGAAGAAGCCAATAAAAATTGTGAAGAGTTTGAAAAAGTAGGTGTTAGCGAATATTGGAAAACCGTGCAAATTTTCTTTTCAGAAAATGGAGCCGAAGCGTACATAGAAGCGAACTCACACAATTTGACGGAGCCTAGAATATACGTAGATACCGCCTGCCGTAACGACGAGATGCTTGCGATCATCGAACACTTACAAGATGAGTGCTCAAAATGAAACAAAAAGACTGTTCAAAGTGCGGATCAGACATTCTATGGGCTGTCAAATGCCCCGGTGGATTTTCTATTAAATGCGACAGATGCGGCAATATGGGTCGGCCTGCAAAGACTCCTCGTGATGCATGGGAGCTTTGGAACGATGATAACGAGGAACTAGGATGGTGACATATAAAGCAGAGACAAAGTCTTACAATGTAGGAATAAAATTCAAAAGCGGAGACATTAAATATTTCGACAATGTAGAGCATGCGCATTTTGAGAATTGTTTCTATTGTTTGCATTTTGCTGTTTATCCTGAGAAAATTGTATTGATTTCTAGTGATGAAATTTCAAACATAATGTTAACCGGTGTCAAAGAGGAAACAGAATGAAACCGTTTATTGGAAAACCGTATAATGAGATCAAAAACATACAACAATGGGTTGACCCAGCAAAGAGATCGATTGACAAGTGGAAAAACATCATAACGTTAGATTATTACAGTGATGCTGCTATAGAGACGTGTGGACTGTGTATAAAAGCAAGTTCTTTGTCTGATAGTGACCATCCTTTTATGTGTCGCGATAGCGGATGCCCCTTGTATTGCGGAGATAATGAGCGAATAAACATGAACTGCTGCTATCATCACGACGAGATGGAAGAGGTTTTCGATCTTGATGATCTTTTATGTGACGACGTTTCTGATGGAAACGAGATAGAGATAGAACTGGTTAGGTTATGTGAAGTTGTCGGAAAAAGGCTAATTATGTATTTAGAGGAACTAATTTTATATGCAGAAAGTGAGTCAAAATGAAACTAAAAAAACTAGGTCAATTAGAAGCCTCGACGGTTTCTCCTTTTGAGGTCCAGTCTGGCGACACTGTATGCGTAGATTGTGATGATTTGTTTTACGCAGACCATGGCGAATACTGCAATAATTGCGGTGCTGATTTCTGCCGCGACTGTTTTGTTTCAGCGATGGAGGACAGCGATATTTTATTTGATGAGGCTGGCGATTGTGTTTGTCATCATTGTGAAAAAGACAAATAACAACTTGCCACGACCAAAAACTGTGTTACATTTAAAAAGAGCGCTGTTGCTCAAAAGGGAGATGTAGTATGAAAAAGATTTATACAATTGAGCGCGTGGATGAATATCGGTTTGAGTTGGGCTCATTCGAGATTGAAAGCGCCAGTTTTAAGACCGGCGAGGTCAGAACAAAGCAAGGCGGCGTCCATTTGCTAGGAATCGACGCGTTTTGGAGTAAGGACGAGGCAATTTCCGCGCTAATTGAGACACTAGAAGACACTTTAGACGAGCTCGACGCAGGAAAATCGCAGGTTGAAAAACAACTTAGATTGCTCGGACAATGAGCGTTTACGATCTGATAATTTGTGACGTGGTAGAAATAACTAAAAACGTTTGTTCATTAGTTGCAAATATCCGCGATTTGTATGGCCATAGCCGCAAAGATGCGCTTTATGCAATCGAGTTATCAGCCGAATATTTCGACGACATGGCAGAGCGTATGCGTCATTTAAAGGAGGAGTTGTAATGGTATCCACAGTTGTAATGTACATTTTTATTTTGGCCGTTATCATTCCGTGGGTCTTACTTTTTTTGGATGACTGAACGATTTTTGATTGACACCGCATAGTTCATAATTAAGTTTATATAAGAGGCAACGGGACGCATCGAAAGGGAGATTCAAAATGACTACTAAAAACGCAACATACTGGAACGCAACTGATGACGCGATTGTAGAAAAGTACCTTGGATCGAAAGTTAAATTTTTCCGCTGCACAGACGACCAATTCGTCTGTGCTACCTACACAACTTTTTGTGGCGAGACACGTAGCCAGCTGGAACGACAAGCAAAGCCGCTTATCCGCAAATGGTCGCAAGAGCACAGGGCACAATTTCCAAAAGATCCAACTCCTTTGGCGTTGCTGGAAAAACACTTGATGGCTATGTTTATCAATAGCCTGGTTGAATGCGACAGCGAAGGTAATGTGAAATAATGGAAACCTATAACGCTAGAACATCAGTTGTTTGCGAATGCAAAAAGTGCAAAACGAAACACGTTCTGTTTTCTGTCGACTTGTCAGAGGGCGAAATAATGCATATGATTCGCGGCAGAATCTTAAGCAGTTCGTTCGAATGTGGCGAATGCAGTGAACCATTGTCTTATTTATTGAGTGATAAAAACGTCGATTTAACAGGCGAGGCGTTCGAATGCGCTTCGCTTTGCATCGAAATAGTGGCGCGTCAGGGTAGATTGTTGCGATCTATCGACAACGCAGAACAGAAATTGTCTGATTTAGAGTCCGAAATGTTTGGTTCTGCTTTTAGTTCGAACGTTTGGGAGCACTGCGGTCAGGTATATGTTGGAGTTTTTGAAAACAGTCAGGGTTAGTAAAATGAAAAAACAGGATGAGTTACTGAGGTTTGATGAATTTATGTTGGAATTGGAAAAACAAAGACGCATTGATATGCACTCGAATGGCCCGCTTTTGCTATCGGCCGTCGCTTTAATCTTGTCGATTGCGTCTATTCTTTGCCAATTGCTTAATTTTTAGTTAGTTCGCTTTCTCGATTATTTGAACTTGTCATTATTCGCTTTCATTCTTATCTTTTTTAATAGGCAATGACGCCTAATAAAAAACTGGAGATGCAAAATGAAAAACGAAACAACAATTACTGGCGGAATGACAGCGTTTGAAAACATCGAGGAAGCTATCGAGTGTTATTGCGACCTCGAAAGCGTTTGGCGCAGCGAGGCAGCGACAGAATACTGGCATGTGTCAGGATGTTCCAAAGATGAGTTTATCGAGCACTACATAGAACAATCGAGGCGGCTTTTATCGCTGTCAGAATAGTTAGTATCACATGGGCGAGAAAGTTTTCAGGGTGTCGCTTGGAAGCGCTTGCCCTTGGTGTGGGAATATGATTACAGTGCTTGTTATTTCCGAGCTATGTTATGTGAAGTGTCTAAACTGTAATCGAGCTGGAAAGAAGTTTGACCGAATGCAGGATGCTGCGACGTCGTTTTTTATGGCTCATTTTTACAATTCAGACGATCAGGGATAGGAATGATGGAATTTTTGTTAATTATTGAACCGTTTTTTAAGGCTGTCATGTTGATTTGTGGCGTGGCGTGTTTCTTTTTGCTAGTCATTTCGGTTGTTTTGGTGGCCAAATACTCAGAAAGCGACAGCATCAATCGTGCATATTTGCGATTTGCAATCAAAAAAGTCGTGTTTCTATTTGTCATGTTTGGCACAATTTGTGCCGCATCAGTGCCATTTTCAAAACCGCTTGATATTTATGGAAATATGATCATGTATCGCCATGTTAGTCAGCAATTATCAGGCGAGCCAAAGCATGTAACTGCATCGTTTGTTCATTTTCTTGAAAAAGAGAACTTGCCAGCCGAATAAATCATTCTTATGTTTTAACTAGATGGGAGATGAAAAATGAAAAAAGAATGTATGGATTGTTTTTGGCATCGCGGCAGGGATTATGATTTTGGGCAAAATTTTTGCTGCCCACAGCTAGAGGAGAACAGGCGATGCGATTCACGTGATTACATCGTGCGCCTATGCAAGGGTATAAACGAAAAAGGAGACTGCCCATATTTTACAGGAATTAACGAATATGGAATCCCTGGACAAATTTACAGGGTTTTTGTGAGACACTCTTTTACAATCACTGTTTCGATTTTGCTTCTGGCGCTTTTTATTTTTGGAATTCTAAGGATGTTTTAAAACGGGAGGACACATGGTTGTTCATTGTGAAATTTGTTTGGAGGTGCATAAAAGCTGCGGCGATGGCTACTGCAACGAATGCGGCGGCAGATTGTGCAACTGCGACGATGGCAGTTGCGCTCTTGCTTGTGAGGAATACGATGTTTTGTTTTCGATTGCGCGTACACTGCGCAGGATCGAAAAAAGTTTAAAGGGGAGATAGATGTTTGAGAATGTTTGTTATTTGAACGATGATGGGTTGCTAGTTATTTCCACTGCCAGCGGATCTTATGTGTTCCCATTACAATTTGTGAGCTCGATTAGGTCACATGCCGATGGATACGAAACGAGAGTTAGAATTAAAACGTCGATGTCAAAGCGTACATTTTCCGCAATGTGCTCGCCAGATGAGTTGCGGCCAATTATTGGCGCTTGGAAAAACGCACTAGATACAAATGAGGTAAACTATGCCTGTGAACACGATCAGACCGTATGTTGTCAGATTGGTATCTGATTTTATTGAGAAACTGCCTGGCTCAATCACATGCGATTACAGATTTGCTGTAACAAGTGGCGGAAACGTGAAAATGTATTTGTTTGGACATCGTGAATCTGAGCACTGTGTTTTTTTTGGTGACTATATCATGGCTAATGTTCACAGTTTTACTAGATTCCGCGAGGACTATTTTGGTTTCGTTCCTGGTGTCGAAGCTCTTTACGATTTGATGATCCACCACAAACTGATTGGGGAATAAAATGTCTATCGATAAACTGGTTATAAAAAAAGTTATATCTGCTCTTGGCCGCAGCGCTGTTTGTGTCCATAAAGTCGGCGACGTTGCAGAAATCAGCGGCGAGATCGACGAAAATCAGTGGTGCATCGAGGTTTCAGCAGAACGCAAAAAAGGCACCATGCTCGGCGTGTCTTTTGAACTATACGCACAAAAGTTTAACGAGGCTGGATTTATGATTAAATCTGTACTGATTGATTCGTTTGAGTCGTACGATTTTTCTAGCTTGGAGCACTATGTTAAAAAGTGCGTTGATGCACTAGACAATCCAAGCGCGTATTCCTGTCAGTCTACGTTGTTGCCAGCAAAGAAATGCAAAAATTGCGCCAATTTCTCAGATGGCATCTGTGAAGTTTGTGATATTTCTGTTGATGAAAATTTTAACTGCCTGTTATATAAAGTTTGACGACTTAACCCAGTTGTGTTAAATTAAAAATATTGGTTTGAGATTTTCAAGGGAGGTCAAGGTGGTTTCAATTTCTGGTTTGTCTGTTGATGGCGTGTCTTTCACAGAAAACGCACTTGCTGGAAGTCATGCGCATGTCCACGGAATTAGACAGCTGGCAACAGGCGTAGATAGTCGCGTTGGTCGCATGTTGGTTTTGTCGTTTGAAAATGAATCACTGGCAAGTGAATTTGCAGAAAAGAAAATCAAAGTTTTAAAAATGACTATTTCTAATGGCCGCGTACTTGGTGAAACTAGACCAGGCGTTGCAATCAAAACAGGCGAGAAGGTCACAGTGATAGTTCGGAGATAACATGCCAAGAGGCGAAACGTATAACATATTTAAGCATTTCAACTTCACAAATGGCCCTTGGCCGATCTGCGGTTATTGCAAAAAGAATCGCGCAGCCAATCGATACTGGTTGGACCATGGGCATAATAACCCAAAGCGACCAAAAAAAACGCCTGGATTCCATTGCCCTTTGATCTGGCACGGGAAACACGTTTGTGAGGATTGTTTCTTGATCGAGGATAACAGAAACAAACAGCCAATGATGCGCTCGACGTTTATGGCTGGACATATGAACACAAAACAAAAAAGATATTCAGGAACAGCGTTTATGAACGAGGTTCACGCAGCGATGAAACGCGTCATAGAAGAGGTAAACGAGCATATGAGGCAAAAAGATGGGCGTTAAAATAGACCGTGTCGAGGTATTTGGGTTTGGCGCTGCAATGCGCGGAATGCGTAACCCGTGGGATTCTCACGACAGGTTAGATACGTTTTGCGAGACTATCGGACCAAAAGACATGAAGCTTGCTAAACGGCTTTTGCGCTCACCAGAGGAGCGAAAATTTCTTCGCTTTATACAGGTCTGGTTTGATTTGACGCTGCCTCGTCACACATGGGTTGAGTTCGATACCTACAAAATCGGCGTATCTAAAAACTCATGTTCAACTATGAACTGCCTAGCAATTGATCGAAAATCAAAGATGACGCGCTTTTTTAGAAAAGAAGATTTCTACAATGGCGATGTTTCAAAAGAAACAATTTACGAACTAAATCTACTTGCGGCACAGTGGAAAGAGAATAAATCTGATAGGGACAATATTTTACTATCGTTAAAAGGCAGGCTTCCAGAGAGCTATTTATTAACTGCAACAGTTAATGCAAACTATGAGGCTTTGCTGAATATGTATTTCCAACGAAAAGACCACAGACTTGAGACGTGGCACGGCGTTTGCAAGTGGATCGAGACTCTTCCTTGTATGTCTGATTTTATCAGCGGTATAAAATGAAAATCCAATATGCACCATCATGCCCATTCTGCAGCGTCGTCGAGGAAACATGGTGGTATATGCGTGCATTTGAAGAGCCTGTTGATTTATGGTCGCTTGATCTGATCATATGCAAGCGCTGCGGCCAACGTATTGAATTAACAACCAAAACTAGGTATTCTATCAAAGAGGGAGATTGGCTGCCATGACATCAAAATCTGAAATCCTATATCACTTGTTTGAGTTAATTCATTCGCCGCTAAATAACAAAGATAAAGTTGCTCGTGGTGAATTCGGCGAGTTGTACAACAAAATCAAAGATAAACACGCGGAGTTGTATAACAGAAAAGCTTGCAGCGTATATGCACAACAATGTGCAATTATTGGTGTTCTAGCTGAATATTTAGGTGAAAATGTCGAGAAAGTTGATTATCCAACGTGTGCAAAATGCGGCGCATGTAAACGATTTACAGGGGGCGTTTGATGGACTCTGAAATGTTCCGAGAGTTGCAACGAGATCTAGGATTAGACGCCGCAGATCTTGCCGATGAACTAGGCGTGTCGATTAGAACTGTCGAGCGATATAGGTCAGGCAAACACGCAATTCCTGAAAAAATTTCGGCAAGGTTGGCGCAAATGCACATGTATTATTTTGGGAGGCCAGACAATGACGCAAAAGACGTTTGATTTTTTCTCTTCCGATCCTGCTGAAAATAAAAAAATTGGCACACGGCCTGGAAGCAAAAAAAAGCGGCGGCGTGAACGAGGGCAATTAGGTTTTGACTTTATCAAACCTAAAAGAAAACCATGGCCATTCTGTGAGCACTGCAGAATAAGGCGAGCGGCTACACAGCGCTGGATGATAGGCCAGGGTTCATCGCTAAAGCCTGCAATGTTTAGAGGAAAACCGATTTGTAAAGTTTGTTTTGGTAGATCAGATGATGAAATCCCTTTGACAATTGATGATTTTGCTGAAAAGAGAAACGACTACGACAATGACCTTGGAGGCTTTTCGTGGTCTAGTGATGGAGATGAGTAATGAAAAGACTAGTAGTTTTGCTATGCCTGATCGCGCTTGGAATACTTTTTTGTATATCGATAGCACACAACAGCGGAACATTGTTTGGATACGTTGACGAAATGGGGATAGAAGAATGAGTATGGAAAAATTTATAGACTCGTTTGGTGATTTGCCGACTTGGAAAAAGATGCTTTTGTTTATCCCTCTTATTCTCTCTGTCGTTCTGGTTGCGTTGTTAGCGTCAAAGTCTGACGCTACAGGCGACAAAGTTTGGCGCGATAGGGCAGCGAAAGATAGTAAGAAAAAAGCTGACAATGAATTAAAATCATTCAAAAAAGAATTTAAGCGTTCGGAAAAAGAACTTGAAAAATTAGAGCAAGAAAAGAAGAGAATCAAAAGGGAGATCAGGAATGAGAGCAGCAATTACAGTGACACTATTAATCGGATTGACAATGCTGACTTGGACGAACTGTTACGCATTGCAGACGAAATCAGAGATCAGGTTAAACGAGATAGCAACAAGTGAGCTGATTTTAGATCTAGATTTGCCTCGCGGAACTGTCAATAATGTCGACGGGCAGATGTTTTTAACGTTCGACCAAGAACAGTTTGCAATAATCCTAAAGATTTACAAGACATATGAGATTTTGGCACGTATAAACCGCAGTCTTGCTGAGCTAGTGGAAAACACAGAGAAACAACGCAATATTGCAATCGTGGCAGCATATAAATGCGTTGATGTGCTTGAGACAGTGGACAAGGACCGTATAATCGTTCACAAAATCAGAGATCAGGAGCGCGCAGAAGTTGCCATCAGAGAACGTAAAAGCAAGATCAAAAACGTTTTGATTGTTTCTGGCACGGGAATTGCTGGCGTTGGACTTGGAATTTTAATCGGATTTTTTGCGAGGAGATAGTATGAAAAAACCATGGTATTACGCATTTGTTTTTGTTGCAACTTTGCCTGTGGATTTGCTTTGCTGGGCTGTTGTTTTGGTGGTTCACGCGTTCGTTGGGAAACGTCTTTTCTGGAAAGATGGTCTGTGGTCTGAACTAAAGCACAAGCCGAGAAGCTTCCTAGGGTTAAATATTGGAAACGGTGGATTTCTGGAGCGTGGTTACTGCTGCAAAACGCTACATCATGAAATTATACATTGTAGGCAATTTCAGGCTGCGAGCATAACTGGTTTCTTATCATCTATAACGGTTTGCATTATTCATGCCTGGACATTTGGCCCTAGCAGTGATTGTTTGTTTATACTTGGAGTATGGCCAATTGTTGGAATCTTACACGGAGTTGGTTGTTGGCTACAATCGATTTTGTCAGGTGGCGACTGGTACACTGATTCGCTTCATGAGCAATCCGCAAGGGCGATTTCCAGCGGTCAGCAGTGTTGTCATCTTGGAAATTCTAGTTGCAAAAAATGACAAAAGAATGCATAAAGTGTAAAAAAAACCTGCCACTAGATTGCTTCTACGATGACAAAAGAGGAAAACAAGGGAAAGTGGCCAGGTGTAAGCAGTGTTTGCTCTCTGTGGACAACAAAAGATTAGAACATGGAACGAAAGTTTGCAGAATGTGCAACAGAGAGCAAATCGTTTGCATGTTTTACACCAGGAAAAGGAACTCTGATGGCCTAAGCTCATATTGCAAAGATTGTTGCAAAAAGAGAAACTCAGAGTTTAATAATCAGCCAATAAGACAAGGCGAAAGAGAGTGCAAATGTTGCAATAAAACTATGCATGTGTCTTTTTTTTCGCCATGCAAAAAGTCAAAAGGCGGAAGGCTGAACACGTGCAAATCATGTATCAATGAAAAAGAAAGGACGAAAAATTACAAAAGACATACCGAAGGAGCCAAGGTTTGCAGCAAATGTAAAAAAATAAAGGATGTATCTTTTTTTAGCACTGACAAAAGAAAAAAAAGCGGACTAAGGAGCAACTGCAAGGATTGTGACAAAAATAGAAGATCAGGCATAGATAATAGACCGTCAGTTCTCTCCAAATTCTGCAAGCAATGCAAAAAAGAAAAGCCTTCGTCGTCGTTTCATAAAAACAGAAGGAGCGCAGACGGACTGAGTAATCTTTGTGGAAAATGCAGCGTAGACAAATCCAAGAAATGGAAAAGGGAATCAGGATATTATAAAACAGAATCGTTTAAAAAAAATGACAGAGTTAGATCAAAAACTAATTCGATGGTAAAAAGTGGTGCTCTAATAAAAAAACAATGCGCCAGATGTGACTCGCCAGACGTACAGGCTCACCATACCGAGTATGATTCTCCTGAGGCACATTTAAGCGTGACTTGGCTTTGCAAGGAATGCCATATCCATGTGCATATATTGTTAAACCAGATTAGCAAGGACAAATAAGATGGCCAAAAAGATTATCTTTTATACAACAACAGACTCGCCATGTAAAAAGGACGCAACTGGAGCTTTTATCCCCGAAGCGAAGAAATTTGCTGCATATCACGGCGACGTCGTTTTGTGTGGAATTCCATGCCGTGGTCAATCCAGGGATCAACGTGCTCAGCGTGTTTATGATGAGCTAGCAAAGCACGACAAAGTAGAGTCTGTGGTGTTTGCATGTCACGGCCACCCTACCCATTTCCAGCACGGATTCGGTATCCGAGGAAAGCATAGGATTTCAAAACTTGCCAGTATTCTATCAGTAAAGTCAGTAAAAAGCGTTGTTTTTTACTGCTGTTCAGTTGCCAGGCCAAACTTGAAGGTCGGTCCATATAGTCTTTGCGGTGAGCTCCATCGATGCATGCGTACATTTGGACACAATACTGCAGTCATAGGCCACACAACAGCAGGACATACCACCTGGAACGCAAATGTTAAGGTGTTTATCAATGGCGACTATGCTGGAAAGTTCATTGTCGACCCAGGCTCGCCAGACTGGAAAAAATGGTGCGATAAGCTACGTAAACATCCCACCTATCGCTACCAATTTCCATATGACGCAGAGTTAGATCTTTCATAGTTCATTTTCGCATTACATTGAAATTGTTATAGTCGCTGCCTGTGTTAAATTTATAATAACAGAGGAGGCGTCATGAAACGTTTTGCATTTTTGGTTGTTTTGGTTGTTCTTGGTTGTGAGGTCGAAGACGAGCGCAGGTTTTCGCCAATCAAAGCTGACAATGTTGATTTCATCGACGAGGCAAGCGACACAGAAGAGATCGCCGAGATTGAAACAATCGACACAAAACCAGTAATCGTCGAGACTGTAAACGATATTGTTTCTGACGATCCAATCGAAATAGAGACTTTTGATCCGGTCGAAACCGTAGGCACAGGCCATGTTGAAACCGAGACAGTAGATACAGTTGCAACTGACGAAATTGAAACAGAGCACAGCGATGTCGATCCAGAAACAGAACCAGAAGAGATCGACACAGAGCCAGTATACTGCAAATCTGTTGCTCAGAGTACTGTAGACTGCGGATATGACGATGGTACGCAATCATATAATAATTTTTGTGATGGCAAATTTGACAACTACTCTGATGATTACATGTTGCAAACATGTGGCTATGCAGACGAAATTAAAGGCTCCCTTGGCACAACAATTGCAATCATCACAACAAAACAATTCACATTCAAAACAGGCCCAACAGACTGTTACTATGTAAACATTCCGTCTGAATGGGACGTTACATTGATAAAACAAACGGACCGCATTGATAAAGTCGAGCTAGAGGGCCGCACAGTATACAAGGTTAACAAATACGACAACTATGGAAACGATGTAACAGTTTTTCCAGACAGGGCACTGGTTGATATTGTTTATTTCAGGATCGGCAGGCTAGGGAGTGAAAGTTGCAAAATGAGTGTCGATGAATTCGCAGACATTACAACAGGCGCTTAAAACTTCCGTCTTGTGAATATTTAATTCCTATTTTATTCGTAGTGAACTTAAAATGCATTGACACAAAACCTTGTGCCCCCAGTCTGCAGGATGGTTTGCATTGTTTGAACAGACAGATATATAATCTTTCCCTGTGTATGCAACGTTAGAGTCAAGGTTGAAAATTTCAGTCCAAATAGACGTTTGATCAACCAGGCCAATAAACGTTTGGTTTGCGTCTTTGATTTCGCCGAGCGCGGCAAGATAGTCGGTATATCGGCTTAAACTATTGCCCCAGTATCCCCACTGTGGATTTGCAACAATTGGAGAAACAAAAACGATTTCCACGTTTGGCAGGCCAGCACGAAGCAATGAAACATTCGTTTCTTGAAAACCTTTATATACTGATTTTGTTCTAAGAGCTGATGCGTCGTTTACACCGTAGGCAATAAAAATAATATCAGGAGCGTATGAAATCACGCTAGCTGCAACAGTTGCTCCATGGTCAGACCCAGCTCCTCCAAGCGCAAAGTTTTGTGATGATATTGTTGCGCTGTATTGTGTTGACAACTTGTCCTCTAGCAGTTCCGTCCAATTTTTTCCATTTGGTGGCAGTCCAAGTTTTCCAGACGCAGACGCTCCTGTTGTGATCGAGTCGCCCATATATGCAATTTTAATAGACTGCTGTGAATAAAGTTTGCTAAAAAATAGAGGCAATCCAGCACTTCCATCTGCTAGCGTTGGACCGCCACGTGATGCCCACTCTGTCCCTGCATGTGTGTAATCAACCTCGATGTAATTTTGTAAAATTACCTCGTCTGACGAATATAGATTAGCAAAGTGGTTTGACGAACTTGTTGTTGGGATCGCAACTTTTGCCAGTGTTGGCGAGTTAGTAGACGACCAGTCAGATGTCCCAGATTCATCACAAAAGCCGTCTACTAAAAGATTTGTTCCTTTATTTGTCGAAATTTCGCAGTATAACAAATCGAATTCGACAAATCTTGGTGCTGCTCCTGCTATTAGTCCGAAATTAAGTTCAGTAACAGATGATGGAGTAAAAGACACATCAAATTTTTGGCTGCTCGTCGATGTTGTTCCTGTCCACAATGTCGCCTCGCCAGGCAGTGCAACTACTGGCGCTGCTGTTCCATCGCCGCGAGCATATCCGACAACTCGGTGCTCTACGCCAAGCGTCAAAATGTCTTGATAAAAATAAGAGTCTCCACCGGCTGTTGCGGTCATTTTCATATAATTAGTAGATGGAAGTCTATCAATATTGTAAACGTCGTTTTCTTTTGCCAGCGTTGGCGTGCCTGTTGACGACCAGTCTGCAAACGCCACAGCTTCCATATCTCCGTCAACCAAAAGATTAACACCTGGATTCAAAACATCCTCTAAAATTAGATCATCAAATCTAACATTTTTGCCTGCACTTGGAGATGTCATCCCAAAATGTATTGATGTTGATTGAGCTGTAAAGGTCTCATCAAAATATTGCCATCCAGCGCTTGAGTTTTGATCGTCCCATATGTTTTGAAAACCTGGCTCATCAATTTTTGGGGCGACGCTTCCATCTCCTGCGCCTTTTCCCCTGATTCTATAGGTTTCACCAACAGTTAAAACTGTTTGGTATATATCAGTTTGCGCCGATGCTATTGCTGTGATCCTGCCAAACTGATCGCCGTTCTCTGCATCTCTGACGACTCGCAACTCCTCTTTATCCAAATCGATTAATGATCCGCCGCCAACAATGTTTATATATCCGTTGACTAGGTCGACACTGTAATCAGTTCCCTCGACTAGAGTTGTCGCCGTGTATGGTTGATATACGCGGTTTACTTCTAACGGCGTAAACATTAGTTTCGCCCGTGCGCCGTTTCCGTCCTCTTGGTCTACAAGAAAACAAGACTCGCCGATCATCTCTTTAACGTCAGACTCCCAAAATGGTGTGTATTCGTCGACTGATCGCGGCGGCTTTCTGCCTTTTGTTGTGATTCCCATGGTTTTAGATCCCTTTCTATGTTGTACAACTATTTTACATTTTACACGATATTGATTCGTTTTTTAATACCCTTAATTGGTCACAATTGTTCATATTTTTTACGGTTGCAAAATGCTGTAATATATAATGGAGGTGATACAATGACCGAAATTGACATAAAAGTGCTGCATGAAATGATTTCGGAGATTGTAAAAGACGAGATTGACAGCCATCGCCACGGTTGCCCAGCTGCCAGGGATGCCGACTTTTTAGAGAGATCTATTACACCTAGTACTATTCGCATATCCGAATATAATGAATATAAAGAAGAGCACGATAAAAAAACGCAACCAACAGAAACAAAAAAGAAAAAATGCAGTGGCGATCTTTATCAAAATCTTGCTCTTTTGGCAATTTTTATTCTCAGCGGTTGCGCCGCTGCAGCATGGATGTTTTTAAATGGATGATAAAAAAGAACGAACAAATATGGATGATCTGATGATCTCGCTTTCTAGACTGTTAAAAATCTGTAACGAGATCATTGATGAATGCGAACGAAACGATATTGACCCTGTCCAGCTCAAAACAGCCGTTTCATCTGTAGAACTGTACGCCAGCAAGGCAAGAAACTAGCGATATTGATTGGATCTTGTCCAGTTGTTACACTGTTTAAGTGGAAATATTCAGGACAAAACAAAGTGCCAAATCGGGAAAATCAGAACATAAAGAGCAAAGGGCTGTCATCGACTGGGCATGGATTGCCGCTCGCAGATGGCCGCAATATGCCGTAACAATTGAGAAAAAGGTTAACGGCTGCTATATCGAGATTCCTTCTTTGCCGGTTGTTGCTATTCCTAACGGCGGCAGGCGTGACAAAATTGGCGCGGTTATGCTCAGGGCAGAAGGACTGCGAAAAGGATTCCCAGATCTTATTGTCCCAATTCCGATTGGTGAACACGTTGGACTGGCTATAGAGATGAAAAAGCGGGACGGAATCCCGTCTGATATAAAAGAACACCAAAAAACATGGCTTGATTTTCTTGAGCAGCAAGGATGGAAATCCATTGTCTGTTTTGGTTCAGATCATGCAATTGAACAAATAGAGAAATATCTTGAAAATTCAAACGCTTGACACGCAACATAGTTACACTTACAATATAGGTGTAACATTTGAAGGTGTACAATGGACGAAAAAGACAAGAAGATCAGGCAACAAAAAGAGCTCATCGACCGCCTGGCCGAAGATCGAAAACGGCTTAAGCGCGAGAATGAGCAATTAAAAGGCGTGATCGTCAAATTAGGTGATCAGCGTTAGTTAATGGCGCGAAGAATAATCACAGATCAGGGCGCTAGTATTCCTAGCGCGGTGGAATTGTACGCCGCAGATCTTATGGAAAGGGCAGCTCTTGCCCGAAAAGATCCGTCTGCGTTCTACGAATTTTGCATCAGGCACGAGAAAAACCAAAGCAGGCTTACTGCTGTTCCTCATATCCGAGCGATATACTCATTTGTGTTGGATCACAATTATTGTGTTTTGCGTCTTCCTGTTGGAACTGGGAAAACGTTCACAATGGGCGCATTAACCGTCTGGCTGCTTGGCACAGATCCAACTTGCCGAGGTGCTTTTTTTGCCGCTTCTCAGTCTATGTCTATAAAACTATTGAAGTTTGTCAAGGCTTACATCGAAAATGAATACCTTTCTGCTGCTGTTCGTGTGACATTTCCAGATCTTGAGCCAGCCCTGCACAGCGACGGCAAAAAACCAATAAAATGGACAGAGGATAAGATCGAAATTAAACGACCTGGCGCGATCCGAGATCCTTCTGTTGTTGCCCTTGGTGCTGGGTCAAACTTTCAAGGCTCGCGACTTAGCTGGATTCTTGCGGACGATCTTCTAAACATGGAAAACTGTTACACTTCTGAGGCACGCAAAAAGACAATCGGCGAATTTGAGGGGTTGATCGAGTCTCGTTTAGAGCCTGAAGATGGCCGCTGCGTTGTCTGTAATACGCCATGGCATCGAGAAGACCTGACATTTTATCTTGAGGACCAAAAAGGCTGGCCAACGTTAACGATGGATATATATGGATTTGTTAACATTAATAACGCGTCAGCTGTTTGGATGCGCAACGAATTGCCAAAACATTTCAGGCCGTCATTGAAACAACCTGGCAAATACAGATTAAAGGCGTTCGATCCTGACATTATGGAGGAACAGGTTTTATTTGCCGAGCGATATTCAAAGGCCGCTGTCAAAAAATTGCGTTATGGCCTGAATGGAAAAGTCGGGATCTCGCCAGATAAATTCGCGAAAATGTACCTGTGTCAGCCGCTGTCAGACGCCGCAAGACGTTGCCTGCCTGCATGGGTAGAAAAATGCAAGGCGCTTGGCGAGGAAATGCCAAATAGATATGAGGGATCAAACCCTGTTTATACTGGCGTTGATCTTGCTGTAGGGTCTACCAGAAAGCACGACAAAACAGTTTTCTTTACTGCAGAGGCTTTGCCAGACGGACGAAAAAAAGTCTTAAACGTTGAATCAGGGCACTTTACAGCTCCTCAAATAATCGAAAAGATTAAAGAAAAGGCTATGCTTTACAACTCTATCTTGCGAGTTGAGTCAAACAATGCTCAAAAATTCATCGTTCAAATGGCGCAGAACGAGATCAAAGGATTAAGAATACATGAGCACACGACAACAGCGGTAAACAAACATCATGCCGATTTTGGTGTTGAATCAATCTTTAACGAGATGCAAAGCGGATCTTGGATTATCCCTTGCAATGAAAACGGAGAATGCACAACAGACGTTCAGGACTGGATTGACCAGATGTTAAATTATCAGCCTCCTCCAGCTCACACTGGTGATCATCTGATGGCGTCATGGTTTGCAAGCGAGGGGATCAGGCGCGGCAACAGATCCACGTTTTCGGCATCACATGGTAAAGAACAGCGAATCTCAGCACAACTCAGCGGAGGCATCCACGGCCCTAAGGTTGGGTTTTGACGCAAAATATTGTAATATTGTCTTGTCTGAACGATAATAGATATTGAGGTCATTATATGGAGCAAATGAAATTATTTGAGGAAAAGAAAACTGACATCGTCAGTTTGAAATCATATCCCGATTCTGTTCCGTATAGACGGCCAGTTATGTCGGATCTTGTCACAAGGAAAGTCGAGCCAAAATCGCCGCGATCTGAATATCGAAACATGTTTGGTGCTAGCCTGTCCATGGATCGCATCAATTCGGCGATTCAGTCAGCATACCAGGGCGATATGGAGCAAATCTGTGATCTCAGTCGTGAGACGATTGACACTGATCCACATCTGGCATCCGTTTTGCAAAAACGATTTGCTAACGTTTCTACACTTCCATGGGCTGTTGTTCCTGCTAGTGGCCACGGCGTAGACAAGGACAAAGCGCTTTTTTATGCCGAGGTTGTGCGAGAACAAGTTCAGAACCTGCACAACTTTCGCCAGGTTTTAAAGCAATTTGCATGGGCGATTTTCGATGGTCGGTGCGCGTCTGAAAATATTTGGATTCCAATCAAAAACGGTCAGAAGATGGAATCTGGCCGACCTGTTTGGGTTGCTCTTGATAAGATTAACTGGATTCATCCAAGGCTTTTATCGTTTGACAATCGGCGTGATCTCGTTGTAACAGATGGCAATTACGGATTTTTATATTGGGAAAACCGCGAAGGGATCACGTTAAACGAGGATCTTTTAAAGGCTCAAGGGCTTTGGGGTAAGTTCAACTGGTGGTTGCCTCAGTCGTTTGGAGAGTATCCAGAGCGCGAGGGATTGGCGCTTCGTTGCCTGTATTGGTCATTTTTTAAGCGCTTTGCTGCCCGCGATAGGCTTATCTTATTGGAACTATTTGGGAAACCTCTTCGTTATCTAGAGGTAGACGAGGATAGTTCGGCATCAGATGAGGATATTGAGGCAGCCAGAACGGCAGCAGATGCTATCGGATCTTATTTCTCTGCTCAAATGCCACGTGGCGTACATATGAATTTTTACAGCCCTGGCGAGATGTCTGGGCAAAACTATGAAGCGGCAATTGAGACAAGTAACCGCGAGCTTTCAAAATTGGTTTTGGGTCAAATCGGAACGACTGACGGCGTAAAAGCTGGCCTTAATTCTAGCACTGCACTGGTTATGCAAGATACTGAATATATGGTTTTGAGGTCAGATGCAGAAGCATTATCGGAAGTTATAGAGGACAATATTTGTGATCGGATTATCGAACTTAACTTTGGTCAAAAAGAGCTAATCCATGCGCCAAGGTTCAAATTGAAATTCGATGTTCCTGCTGATCGCGGTATTGAAATTGATAGACTGCAAAAAGCTTTAACTGCTGGCATGGAGATCTCACTTGAAGAGGCATACGAGATCTCTGGATTTAGAGTTCCAGACGATGGCGAATCAAGGATCAGGATCGATCAGCCTCCTACGCCTCCGACAAATCCGACTGCGCCAGCATCTAGACCACTTATTGTTATGCCAAGCGATGGAGATGCTAAGCAATTTTATGTGCATAGCATACCAGAGATCAAAGACGGACAGGCTCAAAGGCGATCCCAGTCAGCGAAATCAAGCACACAACAACTGTGAACGAAGCCAGGGAATCAGAGGGCCGCGATCCGCTGCCCGACGGTGATATGACAATTGCTGAATCAGAGAAAAAGATCGAGTCAGACAAAGAAAAACAAGAAAAACCAAAGCAAGAAAACGATGAATAAAACGAAATCGTTGAAAAAATCCGCGATACGCGGTTTAATAAAATCAAACCTATAGGAGAAAAAAATGGGTACATCAACAAAAAATCGTCGAGTATCGCAGATTTACAATGAGCGTGTAAAAAAAGCGACATACTCTCTTGGCCATGCTGGTCTAACAACCGCTGGATCTAGCCAGTCTTTTGACGCTGCTGTAATTCCTGAAAATAGCATTGTTATCGGCTGTGATATTGACGTTACAGAGGCATTCACTGACGGCTCTGCTGGGACATTTACTGCAGATGTTGGTGTAAAAGCTGGCGATGTCGATGCTGTTCTTGACGGAGCTGATCTCACAACTGCAATAGCAAGGCTTGATTCACCTCGCGGTGTATCAGGGTTACCGTCTATGTTGTTCTTAGATGGAGCAACAATGGCATTGAAAGTTATTGGTTCTGTTAATGTTGATACTGCAACCGCTGGTGCATTGACACTGTCTGTCTATTACATAAATATTTCAGACGCATCATAATACAATGGACAATATTGATAAAAAAACAGAACAGACAACGGAATCAGTTGATAATCTGGAAATGAAAACGGATTATTACGAGCTTCCGCTGAGTCTTTCTGGTTTTTCATTCGAGGATGACGACGACGAAAGCTATTCGCCAAAATGGAACATGGTTGCATTGTCTGGCGAATACAAAGGCTATCGCGGAGGATCACAACCGTTTGAATTTACAAAGGAAACCTTTTATTCTATGGTTGAAAATGTCCGCAGTCATCCTAGTTACGAGGCAGGACCTGATGGAGTTGGTATTAATCCAGTGATCCCATGGGATTTTGAGCACGCATCGTCTAGCGCGTCAGTGGCCAGTATTGGGCTTGTTGGACTACCTGCCCAGGGATGGACGTATGACCTCAAAGTCGAGAAAGGCAAAGATGGCCGCTATGAGCTTTGGGCATTGTCTGAATTTTTAGAGCCAGCAAAATCATATATCAGGTCTGGCAAATACAAATGGGCATCTGTCACGATGACGTTTGACAATGTCGATCAGGTCTCGAATGAAAACACAGGACCAACATTATTATCAATCGCACTGACTAACAGTCCAGTGATCCAGGGTATGGAGCAGATCGCGGCATCAATTGCGACACGTGAAACATTAGTATATGATAATAAAAAGCAAAACGTCGTTAATAGTGCCGACGTTAAAACTAAACAGATCGCCGAGATTCCGGCGAATCAGGAGGCTGAGAAAATGAGTGAACAGTTTAAGATCACCCTCTCGGAAACTCTCGGCGTTAGCGTAGCGGATGATGATATCATGACCGCCGTTAAAACCGGGTTGAGCCTGCGTGATGAAGTTGTTTCGGAATTGGAACTATCTCAAAACGCAAACGGTAGCATTCTCGCTGCTGTTAAAGAACTCAAAGCAGATCGCGAAAAATTGACGGCGCTTTGTGAAACACTAGAAGCGGCAGATGACAAAGACGCCCTAGTCAAGCTTGGAGATCTTCTGAAAGATCGCAAGGAACTTGAGGAAATGCGGCCAGTTATCGAGGAAATGAAAAAAGAAAAAGAGATCCGCCTTGCTAAAGAAATCGCTGACGATGTTGAGCGAGTAATCAAGCAAAACGGATACAGCGAAAGCATGAGACACGCTCTGACTTTGGCCAGAAAAGAAGACGCCGAGCGATTCGCGGTTGATTTTCCTGTATTGCCAGAAGAATCAAAGAATGTCCTAGCGTCCAACACGGCAAAGGAAGACAAAAAAGAGCTCGTTGACCAACCATTGATCTCGAAAAAAATTGATCTTTCCATGTATCGCGGATCTAACCACACTGAAAAAGCGATCAGTTATTTCGAGCAAAAAGACGAACAATTTAAAAAACTTGACTGGGAAGCAAAAGTGCTTTTCGTCAGCAAAAAGCGCAGAGAAGGCGCGATATAAGGAGGCCTAAGAATGGCACAAATTTTATATCAAGCGAGCCCCGGCGACATTCGCGCCTGTAGAAATACAAGCGGCGGCACGTTGGTCGAAGGCACACTGGTCCAAATTAAAGCATCCCCATCTGTTCCGTACGAAGTCGAAGCGTGTACATCTGCAACTGGCGCTGTTTACGGCGTAGTTGCAAACGGAGACATCGCTGATGACGCATGGGGCGACATCCAAATTCGCGGAATCGCTAAAGTTCGCGGATCTGCTGCTATCGCAATTGGTGCTAGAATTACTGCTACTACAGGCGGCGAAGCTGTAACAGCGGTTGGCGGAAACACTGTTTCTGGAATCGCCTTGTCGGTTGGCGCAAATGACACACTGTTTGAAGTTGAATTACTCGGCCCTGGTGGCGCGGAAATGCCCGGCTAGGTCATAAGGAGATAAAAAAGATCATGAGTAATATCGTTACACTAGATAGAGACGTTCCCGGAGTAGGAACGGCTGGGCAAACAATCGATCTTTCTTCTGGGCGCTATAGCTTGGCCTTGTTGCCAACTGACGTACACGAAGCGGAAGAGATCACAACCTACCTCGCTGGTTATAAAAATTTCGGTTATCGCGCTGACGAAATGTCTCCTGCGGTTATGGTCGACAAGACTGTTTTTAAATATCGCAATTTTTCCAGTGCAAACACATTTGATGAAGTGGCTCCAACTACCTCGGCAACTGCTGCACCGTTGCAAATTGATCCTGATTCCACTTTGACAAGTGATGAAACAATCCCGCGCTCGCTCGCTACTTTCATCCCGAATGAAACATTTGCTAATGCTAGCTCACTTTACAAACCAGCGATGCGCGCTTCCAGAAATCTCTGGAACAAACTCATGTTATATCGTGAAGTTGAAGTAGTTCGCACTCTTATGGGAACCTCGACAAGTTGGGATTCCACAGTTAGAACCTCAGCATCCGCAACATGGGATGCAGTTGGCGGCGATCCGATGCTGGACATCTCGTCTGCCGTTGAAGCCTCTGCGCAGCCAGTGGAAAGTATTCACATGAACCGCAAGGTTTTTAATGCGATGGTTCGCAATGATAATTTCAAAGATTGGCTCGCCGCTGTAACTGGTGACAAAGGTCTTGGACAAAGCCTCGTTGGACAAAATGGGTACGATTTTAAAGTTCCTGGATTCCCGACTTTTAAAATCCACGAAGCAAAACGCACTGCGGCTGCTGGTGGCCTAGAATACATTCTTCCCGATGTTGCTGTTTTGGTTACAAAACCTATGAGCACCCCAGTTGACGGCGAAGAAATTGCCAGTTCTTACACTTTCCGTTTTAGCGGAATTTCTAATACTGGAATCTCTTTCCGTGAATTTGATGTGCCAGACCAAGGCCCAAATGGAGGGCGCCTGGTTGTTGTATCACACCAAGAAAAACCAATACTTACAGCATCAACTGCTGGCGGAATTGTAACCGGGGTGCATTCATAGTGCCGTAATCATTAGCCTTTTTGACATTCCATTTCTAATCTTTCTAAATCCCTAATCCTTTGATCTCAATTGAAAAAAGTTCATTATCGTTTAAAATAGAACATTGACATCCTCCCAACCCTAAAGGGTGGAGATTCCTGTTTCGTCGACACGTACCT